>OBEQ010062526.1_pt1 | contig 32857 bp, 33 predicted proteins | sample 1670901 | NCBI WGS metagenome assembly OBEQ01 (sample SAMEA104232315, study PRJEB22302) | groundwater metagenome | biome: forest; feature: aquifer; material: groundwater | place: USA | collected 2011-08-07 | depth 5.4 m | reverse complement strand
TATTTAGCTTAACCCCAATAATCTCAAAAGGGCTCCGGCGCCAAAGATAAGAGAAGATTGAGTGAGTGATCTCAGACCTGTTGCAATAAAACGTACCTGTGTATTGAAATCGTCGGGGCCGATTTTATGAGCGAATCTTTCAAAAAGGGCTCTGTTCATAATGCGATTCCATAAAGGGAGAGAAATACCTCCCAACAGGGCTCCGGCCAGATGAGCCGATTGGAAATGCCCTGCATGTAAGGCGGCGATTCCTCCGGTAAGGATAGACCCAACAACGGCATCCGCAAGAATACTTCGGCTCCCAAAACGTTGCAGAGGGCCATAGACCATACTGGCCGCCATAGGCATAACAAAGGTTGCCGGAGGCCAGTGATGAACGAAGGTATCATGTGCGGCGATTGCCGCAAGTGGTAACATTTCGACGGCACCTGTTAGGGCACGTTTCCAGGCATCTCCCGAAGTGGCCACACAATCGGAATCGAAGAAAAAACTCTTTTCAATATCCCTGACAAAAACTCTTTGACCCCTTGGTCCCTCCCAATGACCTTCAAGACGTAAATAGGGTGTATCATAAATGACATGGGCCCCTTCGCTGCGGGCATAACTCATATCTCTTCTGTCAGGATCCACGATATATCTATTGGCGGGATCAGAGGCCTGGCTGAGCATGCCACGGTCATAATGCACGTCATCGGACAGAGTTGCCGTTGTTTCAGGATTAATATTGATGGCTCTTTGAGCAAATAATTCATCGGCTCTGGTCCTCTTCATCTCGCCTAAATTGTAAACCATTTTACCATCGGCAATGTAAATGCCCGCGTCAGAAAAAGTGCCTGTTGTCCCGATAATATTTGTGTTGGGGATACCCAGCAGGTTTTCATGCCCGGGGCCAACGTCCATGAGGTGGCTTATGACAGGTTCATATTGGCTGCTATTGACGAAGAGCCTGCTTTGTACTTCCTCTTCCCATTTTCTGTCCGTAAGGGGTTTTGACATTTGACCACTTTCAACCAACGCTTTCATTTCAGCCCCGACAATACCTTCAGCCAATTGATGAGTCTTGGCGATAACGTCTTTTTTTAATTTAGACCTGGCATCTGAATTGGCCCAACTTTTTGCAACGGGAAGAATAGGAACGCCATTCAATTGCTCTGAAACGGCTGTGGCGGCATCTCCGGGATCCAGCGTTCCCTGATTGTAACGAAAGGTCATTTTGATTGTTTCCCAGATACGGCCTGCTTTATTAGGCAGGGCAGAAATGGTCGAAAAACGTGTTAAAAGCCCTCGTCCAATGAGTCCAAAATGGGAGTTGCCATTCATGAGTGTTTTGTCAAGGTCGGCAATCACAACGCCGTATCTCCGGTGAGGATCGGCTGGAAAGTGGGAGCCGGGATTTATGGGTGACATTGGCACGCTTTTATCCTTTATATCGGCTATATCAGGCCGATATGCCTTTATAAAGAGATCGGTGCGGGGAGAAAATAGTTGCTAAGAATTTGAAAAAATCTTTAACTGTCATATGCGTCAACGTTCCTCAGAAGCCCAAGCCTTGGATCTATTTGGAGAAGATCTGAAGTCCCTCTGCGCCAAAGCCCATGAGGTCCGCTGTACCCATTACCCCCACGGCCAGGCGACTTATGTCATCATGCGGATCGTCAGCTACACCAATGTCTGCGTGGCGGATTGTAGCTATTGTGCCTTTTATCGCCATCCGGGAGAGGAGGGGGCCTATGTCCTCTCCCAAGAGGAAATCTTTTCAAAGATCGATCATCTTCTCTCCCGGGGTGGTTCCCTGGTGGCGATGGAAGGGGGGTTTAATCCCAAACTTAAAATAGATCACTATGAAGGCCTCTTTCGTGCCGTGAGGCAGCGTTATGGAAATAGAATAGAAATTTATGGCCCAACCATTGTGGAATTGATCTTTATCGCCCGGAGTTCTCGCATCTCCTTGGAAGAGGCGCTGGTTCGGCTCCAGGAGGCTGGGTTATACTGGATTCCGGGGGGAGGGGCGGAGATTCTCACCGACAAATGGCGTCAAAGACTATCCCCCAAAAAATATTCTGTAAAAGAATATCTCGACGGGATGGCGTTGGCCCAGAAACTGGGTTTTGGGACAACGGCCACAATGGTGATCGGTTTTGGCGAGTCGCCGGGAGATCGGCTGGAACACTTGAGCCACATCCGCGATTTGCAGGATCGTGCCTCCGGTAGATTCGGCGGTTTTTCCAGTTTTCTCCTCTGGACCTACCAGCCCGACCACACCAGCCTGGGCGGACAACGAACGAACAACGACGACTACCTGAGAACCCTCGCCATCAGCCGGTTGTATCTGGACAATATCCCCGTCATCCGCGCTTCTTTTCTCACCCAATATGATCAAGGTCCGCTTGCCCTTACCGCAGGGGCCCATGATTTTGACATTCCTCTCGAAGACCAGGTCACTCAACTAGCGGGCGCTAGGATTGAAGAAAATGTGGAGAAGGTACTGGGCTGGGTGAAGGGTGCGGGGATAGTCCCTGTCAAGCGAGAGCCTTTTAGGATAAAACATCCATGAAAGCACTGACCGAAAAAACTGCCTTGCCCAATCCAGCCTCTCCGTAGCCCGGTGGGACCGGAAGTTTATATTTCCTGAAAATCTCACGGTAGACCTGAAGGAGCCTGACATAATACTCCAAGGGTGGCGGTTCTGCATTGGTGCGGGATAGCTCGGTATTGGGTTCGACACACCAAACGGTAAAGCGCGGACAGATGCCTTGGGACATAAAAAAATCGAGCCCTTCGGCCGTTGAAGCCATGGCTTCGTCGATTGTTCCAAAACCATGGGGCTTGGACATCTCGATGCCGGCAACAAAATTGGGAATGACCCTCTCCGGCCCAAAAATTTTGGCCCCAGCCAGAATCCGCCTTATCCATTCATTACGACCCACATAGCGTTCCTTGCCTGGACAAAGGGCGGCAAAAATCCTTTTGTCCCAGACTTCGTAATTGGGATGATAAATTTTATAGCCCGAATCCTTCAGAAGCTGAATTTCACTCTCCGGAAGCCCCTGAACCACGGCCTTTCCCAGCCATCGTCCCGGAAATTTTTCTTCAATAGCCCGTGCATACTGGGCGTAAAACTCCGCTTCATTCATCCCCTGGAGCTTTGTGGTGATGCTTCCCCCGGTCACCGTGTAGGTACGGCTCGATTTTTCTCTGTCTTTTTCATGGATGATCGAAAGGGCCTCAAGGATTTCGCTGATTGATTTAATGCCGGTATAGGGACGTCCCTCAGCTTTTTGTTGCCGATAGTTGTGATTGATGTCGCAAAATTGACATTCTTCTTCGGCCCCAAAATATTGGCAGAGACGAAAGATGGTGAGGTAAATCAGATAACCCCACTCAATGGTGGGGGCGATGTCGGACACGGGCTTCCCATTGGAAAGCGGGGTGCCGTAATATTCTGGAAAAGAGGGGAGAAGGATGTCGCAGATTTTTTCTATATCTCCCCCCTCTCTCCCCACTCCTAAACCAAGAGGGGGGATAGGGGGAGATATTCGAAGCGACAGTATCAGACCTTCTTCTTTGTGTGTAATACGATACGGCGACCCCGGATTTATCCGCACCGAAACAATGGTCCGTTTGAAATCATAAGGTCCACCGATCAAGGCAATCTCCTCGGGAACGACCCTTCGCTCTTCCGGCGAGAGATCTTTTTGCTCCGTTCGATCAAATGAAAAAATAAAATAAGATTTCGGCTTTGCCTGGGCACAGGCCTTGAGGGCCTCGGGAGAAAAAGAAACGCCCAACCGCAGAAGATCGGATTTGAGGATCGCCTCCCGGGGGATATCGCTATATCTCTCCGCGAGAGTCGAGAGGGTGTTAAAGGTGCTAGCCGCTTGCATATTGGAGTGCGACCCCCGATGAGAGGTGGCCGGTACGGAGGAGATAGGTGCGGAAGAGTTCGATGCCTTCCATCTCTCGAGGCCCGAGGACATAGTTTAAATTTTCCAAATAGTCACGAATGACCTTAAAAGGAAGTATCGTTTTGGTTGGAATGACCGAACTTAAATTTAAAATCCCGGCATCGCGGGCCCGGGTGAACTCTGCGACGGCTTTTTCACTCACCTCCGGCAGGCGACTGATCCATGCGGCGTAAACAAAAGGGAGTCCTGTCCACGAAGTCCATGCCTCTCCAAGATCCAAGGGGGCACTGACCGGAATTTCTTTCATCGCCTTGTCACCGATCAATAATTTGGCCTCGACCTCTCGTGGAGGGAGGGGATGATAAAAGGTGATTTTATCCAGATTTTTGCCAAATTTAAACTGGAGAAGAACCTTGAGCAGCAGGGCTGATGTTTTTGATTCCATGTCCAGATAGATCGTTTTTACGTTTTCAATGGTAATCTCTGGGGAGCTAAAAAAAAGCTTCACACTTTGTACAGGTCCACGCGAGCCGATACAAATACCGGGTATCAGTGTGTAATGGGGATTTTCAAAATAGGTCACAATGGGGGCCGTTGCCACATCAATTTCTCCAATACGGAGCAGTCGTGCCAAGGCCGCTGGGGGTGCCAGAATCGGACGCTCTTCCAGGTAATGAGTCAAGGGAAGTGCATTCAAATAAGGAACCGCACCAAGTTTGTAGAGCATAGGGGGATTGTTAAGAAATCGGGAATCATCTGTCAACCGCGCGCTTGGTAAATTGTGCCTTTCCCTTTTCCCTTTTTTTGGACCCAGGGAAGCGAAGAGAGGTCTTTGAGAGCTTGTTGACGGCTAATGGAGTTGTGAATCAATCGGAGATAGTCGCGGAGTCGGAAGTGAGGCTGACGTCCCACCATCTCCCGCAGGATATTGACGCGACTCTGAAAGTCGTACAGATAATGTCTTGTTTTTAAATTTTTCTCTTTGAGGGGAGGGGGTTCCGTTGCCAAAAATCCCCACTTTTTAAAGTACCACAGGGGTTTTTGCATGACTTCCTGTATCTTGGACCCACCTGTCGTGGGGTGATTTTTGTAGAAGAGTTGTGCTGAAACAGGTTGGGTGTAATGGATGAGGAAACGAAAGAGGGCAACTTCCTTTTGTTGTAAGACAAACTCTCCAATAACGGCGGCAACGGCCAGGACCCCATTTTTTTTCAAAATATCGTGAAAGAGGAGAGGATCGAACTGTAGTTCGTGACGGCAGAAGAAATCAATGATGATAGCCATCAGATGAGGGTCATAGCGAGTCTGTAAAAAAGCTAATGTAAAAAATCCCTCCGGGGTAAGACGTTTATACTTCCAGGGATGTTTCACGCCATCACAGGGAGCACCACGTCGGGAAAGTTCCCAATACAGACGAGAGGATTCTTTTTCGTTTAATGGAAAATCATATTTTTCAAAAATAGCTATTCTCATAATCCCGCAAAGAATAGATAAATTAGAATTTTTTGACAACTAAAAAAAAGTTGTCATATTTATCAAAACGACATTTACTTTCACTTTGATAAAAGTTTTTTATCTTTTTAGATTTTCTTGTGACTTATTCTTTGGCTTCGGTAAATTCCGCTTCGACCGCCTCTTCGTCTTTTTTGGCCCCTGCATCAGTCCCATCTCCTCCAGGAGTGGGGCCGTCACCTTTGCCTTCTTTGGGAGAGGTTGTTTTATACAGTTCTTCGGCCATCTTGTGAGAGGCCTTCATGAGGGCGTCGGTTGCGCTCTTCATCTTGTCATTATTCTCTTCTTTGACGGCCTTTTTGCATTCTTCAAGAGCGGCTTCGACATCGTTGACGATCTTAACCGGAAGCTTCTCACGACTTTCTTTAAGTGTTTTTTCGGTCGCGTAGATGAGGGCGTCGGCTGTGTTGCGTACCTCGATCTCTTCGCGGCGTTTTTTGTCTTCAGACTCATGCGCCTGCGCGTCTTTGACAAGTTTGTCGATCTCCTCTTTGGAGAGGCCGCTCGAGGCGGTAATCGTGATGTGTTGCTGCTTCTGGGAAGCCATGTCTTTGGCTGTGACATTGAGGATACCATTGGCATCGAGATCAAAACTGACTTCAACCTGGGGAACTCCGCGAGGCGCTGTGGGGATTCCATCCAGGATGAAGCGTCCGAGCGTCCGATTGTCCTTGGCCATCTCTCTTTCTCCCTGCAAGACATGAATCTCAACCGAGGTCTGGTTATCACCGGCGGTAGAGAAGACCTGACTCTTCTTGGTGGGGATTGTTGTGTTGCGCTCGATCAGTTTGGTCATGACACTGCCCAAGGTTTCGATCCCCAGGGTGAGCGGGGTTACATCGAGAAGCAGCACGTCGCGCACTTCTCCGGAGAGAACACCTGCCTGAACCGCAGCACCCAGGGCCACCACTTCATCGGGGTTGACACCTTTGTGAGGTTCTTTGCCAAAAAACTTTTTAACCTCTTCCTGTACACGGGGGATACGTGTGGATCCTCCCACCAGGACGACCTCGTCGATATCGGAAGGTTTCATCTTGGCGTCTTCAAGGGCCTTCTTCAAAGGAGTCATACTTCGGAGAAACAAATCTTCACAGAGTGATTCAAACTTCGCTCGTGTGAGTTTGATATTCATGTGTTTGGGACCTGAGGCATCGGCCGTCAGGAAGGGGAGATTGATTTCTGTTTCGAGTACGCTCGAGAGCTCAATCTTTGCCTTTTCAGAGGCTTCTCTTAATCTTTGAAGCACCATTTTATCTTTGGAGATGTCGATGCCTTGATCTTTTTTGAATTCGGCAATGAGATAGTCGATGATCCTATGATCAATATTATCGCCACCCAGATGGGTATCGCCGTTGGTTGAAACGACTTCAACGACCTTGTCACCAACCTCCAAAATTGAAATATCAAAGGTACCACCCCCAAAGTCATAGACAGCAATCGTCTGATCTTTTTTTTTGTCGAGTCCATAAGCCAGAGCCGACGCGGTGGGTTCATTCACGATTCTCTTCACATCAAGACCGGCAATCTTGCCGGCATCTTTAGTTGCCTGGCGTTGGCTATCATTAAAGTAGGCCGGAACCGTAATAACCGCTTCGGTCACCTTTTCGCCCAGATAGGCCTCAGCGGCCTTTTTGAGTTTTGCTAAAATTTTTGCCGAAATCTCGGGGGGACTGTAAGTCTTTCCTGTGCTCTGAATAAAGACATGGGCATCGCCATTATCCGCCTGGGCAACTTTATAAGGGATCATCTTCATTTCATCCGTGACTTCGGACATCTTGCGTCCCATAAATCTCTTAATCGAAAAGACGGTATTTTCGGCGTTGGTAACGGCTTGCCGTTTGGCGATTTGCCCCACCAGGACATCACCATCTTTTGTAAAAGCAACAACAGAAGGTGTCAGACGTGATCCCTCTTCGTTAACAATGACCTTGGGCTCGCTGCCTTCCATGACAGCGACGACAGAGTTAGTGGTTCCGAGGTCTATCCCTATGATTTTAGCCATAATTTCTCCCATTTCCCCTTTGTAGGGGAGTCCATATCGTCAGTAAATTAAGCATCAATCAAAAGATGTCAAGATAAGCGCACGTAAAAATTGACAAAATACGGTGAGTGTTTAATTTAGGACTTCGTTTCTCATGCGATTATGACAAAAAAAGATTACTACGAAGTCTTGGGTGTCTCTCGTGAGTCCCCTTCAGAAGAGATCAAGAAGGCTTATCGACAAGCGGCATTAAAATTCCATCCGGACAGAAACCCGGGGGATAAAGAGGCTGAGGATCGTTTTAAAGAAGCCTCGGAGGCTTACGAGGTCCTGGCCGATCCACAAAAACGGGAACGCTACAATCGTTTTGGTCATGCCGGTCTTGCAGGGACGGGATTTCATCCCTTCAATGATGTGGATGATATTTTCAACTCTTTTGGGGATATCTTCGAAGATTTTTTTGGTTTTAGCTCTTCACGACGCGCTCATCCCACGCGGCGGGGCAACGATCTCTCTGTTGAATTGGAAATTTCCTTTAACGAGGCCTGTTTTGGTGTTGAAAAAGCCATTCAAATCTCTCGCCATGAGAATTGTGAGAAGTGTCACGGACAGGGGACAGCCCCCGGGAGTAGCCGACAGACGTGTTCTCGTTGTCATGGGAGTGGGCAAGTAGGCCGTAGTCAGGGCTTCTTTATGATTGCGACGACGTGTAACCAATGCCAGGGTGCTGGGACGGTGATTTCGAATCCCTGTCCTGAATGCCGAGGTCAAGGAAGAGAAGCTCGAGAAAAAAAGCTGACGGTGAAGGTGCCTCCGGGAGTCGATGATGGGACGCGCCTTGTTCTTCAAGGAGAAGGAGAGGCGGGACAAGAGGGGGGCGGTCGGGGGGACCTCTATATCTTTCTTCGGGTTCATCCACATGATCGATTTGTCAGGGAGGGAAGCACTCTTTACTCAGAAGAACCCATCTCATTTGTTGTCGCAGCCCTGGGCGGTGAAATTCAAGTTGAAACCTTGGATGGAAAAGTGAAGCTTCAAGTGCCCAAGGGCAGTGAGACAGGAGATACGGTTGTGTTGGATGAGGTGGGTGTTCCTCATCTGCGTTCTAGGAAGAGGGGAGATCATGTCGTGAAACTTGTTGTCAAGATTCCTAAAAAATTGACGGATCAACAGGAGGCTCTCCTCAAAGAATTTGCAAGCCTCTCAGGCGAAAAAAGTTTATTTTCGACCAAAAAAAAGAAAAAGGGATTTTTTTCATGAAGACGCATCCAAAAAACTCGCATCAGGTCCACCATCAGCAAGGAGAATTTGAAGGGGAAGGCGGCACTTCACTTTTTTATCAGGCGTGGAGGCCCACTTCACACGACTTGTCGAAGGACAAGCCTGTTCTTGTCTTGATCCATGGGATGGCAGAACATTCCGACCGTTACCAGTTTCCAGTCCATTACTTTACCGAAAAAGATTTTACCCTCTATGCGATGGACCTTCGCGGGCATGGCAATTCCGGGGGACGCAAGGCCTATGCGGAATCTCTGGATCAGTTAATCGATGATATCGAGATATTTCTCAAACTGGTCGTAAAAAAAGAAAAGGGCAAAAAGATTTTTCTCGTCGGCCACAGTTTTGGCGGCCAGCTTGTTTTAAATTACGGTATTCGTTTTTCAGACCAATATCCCCATCCACTGAGTGGTATTATTGTTTCATCTCCAAATATCCGGTTGAGGCTTCAGATCCCTCGTATTAAATTGCTTCTGGCGCCGATTTTGTCACGCTGGGCTCCTACCCTCGCACTGGCCAATGAATTGGATCCATCGTTAGTGTGTCGCAATAACGATGTGGTTGAGGCCTACAGGACTGATAAAAAAGTACTCAAAAAGATTACGGCCCGTTTGGCCCATGCCATACTGGAGAATCAACTCAAGATACTCACACTGGTGAGAGAGTTTAGGGTCCCTTGTTTGCTCATGCATGCCGGTGAAGACCAGATTTGTTGTCCCAGTGGCACAAAAGATTTTTTCAAAAAAATCCCGATTCGTGATAAGAAGCTCATTATCTATGATGAACTCTACCATGAATTGTTTAATGAAGAGGAGCGGGAAAAGGTTTTTAGAGACATGGAGAAATGGATTGAAGAGAGGATTTAAAATTCTACCCGGGGGGGTCGGGCTGTTCTTGTTTCTGGCGACCTTGGCTACTGCCTTTGCCGGTATTCATTATCATTCCGCCCTCAAAAAGTGGACGCGCGAAGACAGGATTTATACGATCGATAATTTTGAAGCTCGTATGATCTGGCATGCCACCTATCTCTCGGAGGAATTCCGCCAGGCGCGACGGGACAAAACCTGGAAACTTCTGGATCTGAACGCGCAAGAGCAAGAAAGAAACCTGCGTGAAGATCAACGTGAATCAGAAAAATACGATGTCTTCTTTCTCTCCATTTATGCCGGCTCCAGTAAATTTCCGGAAGTCGGTAAAGATGATGGGCGTTGGAGGCTCTTGCTTCGGACCGATCTCACTGATCATGGGGAGCTCATTCAGCCGATCTCCTTCGAGCGCGTGCCGGTGACCCAATTAGAGCGGGACTTATACCCCTATATTGACAAATGGTCCTATACCTACGTGGCCAAGTTTCCAAGAGTGATCCGAGGTCGTGATTCTTTTCAGCTGGAGATGGCTGGGATTCCCGCAAAATCAATACTGACCTGGAAATAATCAGATAATGGTGTCTCGTCCCAACTCTTCCCGCGTCTCGGGATAGTCAAGGTTGTAATGAAGACCGCGGCTTTCTTTGCGGAGCAAGGCGCATTGAATCATGAGATCGGAGACGGTCGCAATATTGCGGAGTTCGAGGAGGTCACTGGAGACACGAAAGTTCCAGTAGTATTGGTTGATTTCATCCACCAGAAGATCAATACGTCTTCGGGCCCGGAGAAGTCGTTTGTTGGTACGGACAAGACCCACATAATTCCACATGGTTCGTCGGATCTCATCCCAATTTTGGGTAATAACAACGTTTTCGTCACTATCGATGGCGGTGCCTGGATTCCATGAAGGAAGAGGAACTGCTGTCGGTGTCCTTGTTTTTAATTCTCCTTTTAACTCTTCCAGGGAAGTTCGGGCCGCCTGATCCGAAAAGACAACAGCTTCCAGGAGGGAATTTGAGGCTAGGCGATTGGCGCCATGCAGTCCTGTGCAGGCCACTTCACCAGCGGCATAGAGACCCTGGAGGCTGGTTTGTGCCTTTCTATTTGTCATGACACCGCCACAGAAATAATGGGCTGCCGGCACAACGGGGATGGGACGTGTCGTGATATCAATTCCGAATTGAAGACATTTTTGATAAATTGCGGGAAATCGTTCTTTGATAAAAGAAGCTGCCTTATGGGTGAGGTCAAGAAGGACGCATTCGTTTCCTGTTTTTTTCAATTCAAAGTCGATAGCTCGTGCCACCACATCACGGGGGGCCAGTTCTTTCATGGAATGATATTTTTCCATAAAGGGTTGGCCACTCTGAAGCCTTAAAATCCCTCCCTCACCTCGAACAGCCTCTGAGATGAGAAAAGATTTGGCCTCGGGATGATAAAGACAGGTTGGATGAAACTGGACAAACTCGAGATTAGCCATTTGTGTCCCGGCCCTGTAGGCCATGGCCATGCCATCACCGGTCGCAATGTCGGGGTTGGATGTGTAGAGATAGACTTTTCCCGCGCCCCCTGTGGCCAAGAGGGTGATACGTGCCGCAACGGTTTTGACCTCTCCTGTATTTTGGTCGAGAACATAGGCACCGTAACAACGAACGGGATCCATCGATTTGGGGTTTATTTTTCGATTGGTAATGAGATCAATGGCAAAGTGGTGTTCCAAGATCCGGATATTGGGTTCTTGCTTGATCGCTTCGAGGAGGGCTCTTTCGATCTCGGCACCGGTTGTATCGCGACTGTGAAGAACACGACGCCGGGTGTGTCCGCCCTCCCGGCCTAGGTCGAATTGATCATTTTCCTGCTTGGAAAATCGAACTCCCCAATCGATAAGGCGCTTAATTTCTACAGGACCTTGAGTCACGACAAGTCTCACGACATCCTCATGACAGAGTCCATAACCGGCATTGAGGGTATCGTGGATGTGGGCTTCGAGTGAGTCCATCGAGGACACAACGGCGGCAATCCCCCCTTGAGCATAATTGGTGTTGGACTCCGCCTTGGTTTTTTTTGTGATGATCGTGACCGTGCCATGCTGCGCTACCTGAAGCGCATAAGAGAGGCCGGCAATCCCGGAACCGATGATGAGGAAGTCAGTTTGCATATTTACACTCCCGCCCGCGAATCTCTTTTACTTGAATGCAAAAAAGACTGTTTTTTCAAGTTAAATATGATAACCCACACCATTGATGGCATTCATGGAAAGACGATGGAGACCCCGTCGCCCTCTGACAACGGATCAATTGCTGGGAATTGCCAATTATCTCACCTATGCGCGTATCGCCCTTGTTCCCATTGTCGTCCTGATTATGATGGGTTTGAGCGATAGTGCGCCCCGTAGCCTCACATGGAATAAGCTTTTGAGCTGGGGAGCCATGCTGAGTTTTGAGATTGCCCAGATTTCGGATGTCGTTGACGGTTATTATGCCAGGAAGTTTGGTGTCATCAGTTCTTTTGGAAAATTTCTCGATCCCCTGGCCGATAAGCTTCTCTCGATGTCCGCCCTGATTATGCTGATTCCACTTCATCGGATAGCGGCTTGGGTTGTTGTCTTATTAATAGCCAGAGAGACGATTGTGACCGCACTGCGCGGGATGGCGGCCTCCGAGGGTATTGAAATAGCGGCCTCTGATTGGGGAAAGAAAAAGACGGTTATTCAGTCCTTTGCCATTGGCGCTCTCCTCTTGCATTACCCCCTTTGGGGGATCAATGTGAGATCGGTAGGGATGGTGTTGTTATGGCTGACCGTTGTTATTTCCGTAGGGTCAGGCATCCATTATGTACTTACGTTTTTTGAAGAAGTGCTTGAGAGTCAAAAAACGGAGACAAAACTCTGAAGGAGGTTTCTATGTCAGTCGCTCGAGTCACCGAAGTCATTGCGTCCTCTAAAGAAGGTTGGGAAGATGCCGCACGTCAGGCGTTAACACGAGCTGCCAAGACCTTGAGAGGGATTACCGGAATGGAAATTCTTCGACAAAATGCCAAGGTAGAAAACGGAAGAATCGTCGAATATCGGGTTGATTGTCGCATTACCTTCATCCTGGAAAAATAACCCCTATTTTCCAACCCTTTCGACATACTCATTGGTTGAGGTATCGACCTTGACGAATTCGCCGATCTCGATAAATTGAGGCACCTTGACGGTGAGGCCATTTTCTAAAGTCGCCGGCTTGGCGCTCCCGGAGGCCGTAGCCCCCCTCATCGGCGGCTGTGTATCGGTGATCTTCAGGGTCATGGTGGTTGGCAATTCGACACCAATAGGTCTGTCTTCGTAGAAATCGACAGCTACCTTGGTATTTGGCTGGAGATAGTAAATGGCATTTCCCAAAGATTCTTTATTCATCTGAGTCTGTTCATAGTTTTGGGAATCCATAAAAGTATAAAGGTCGCCTTCATTGTAGAGAAATTCCATTTCTTTGGTATTAAAAGTCGCCCTCTCAACGTCTTCGTCCGAGCGGAAACGATTTTGGGTCTTGATCCCTGTGCGGATATTTCTCAGCTCCGTTTGAACCTTGGCGCGTAAGTTTCCGGGCGTGATATGATCGACAGAGAGGACCCGGTGGAGTTCCCCATTGTAAATAATAGCCATTCCCACACGAATCTGTTTCGCCGACATCATAAGTGTGTTCCTTCCTTTTGATTCCCGTTTTTTTGTATCCCCTCGGGAGGATCTTTAGTATGTAAGATCCTATACTCATGTCAACCTTCCTAAAGCTAGCGGGTATTTTTTTCCTCACGATTCTTGTCTTCTTCACGATTCTCTATTTTTCTTTTATCCATCTTTCTTCACTCCAACACACGAATCCCCGCCGTACAGCCCTGATGACAGAGAGGGGAGGGGGAGTTTCTCAAATCTGGGTCCCTCTCACAGCCATTTCGCCGGAGCTCCGTACCGCCGTGATTACAGCAGAGGATGGTCGTTTTTACGAGCATCGTGGAATTGATTTTTATGAGCTTCGAGAGGCTATTAAAAAGGATATCGACAAACGTGGTTTTGCTCGTGGTTCTTCCACGATCTCCATGCAGCTCGTCAAGAATCTCTACCTCTCGAAATCCAAGACGATTGGTCGCAAGATTTTGGAAATACTCATCACACTCAGGATGGAACAGGAACTTTCGAAAAATCGTATTTTAGAACTCTACCTTAATGTCATTGAATGGGGCCCCGGGATCTACGGAGCCGAAGCGGCTTCCCGATACTACTTTAAAAAATCTGCCGTGGGTCTCTCGCTGGATGAGGCGGCCTTTTTGGCGGCGATTATTCCCAATCCGACCCGCTGGGGACATTGGCCCCCCGGACCCTATATTGCTCGCCGAAAAAATATTATTTTGGCCCGCATGGGCGTCAAATCCTTGGAAGCCCTTCCCCCTTTGCCTGAAGAGCCTGAAGTCTTGGACCCGAGAGACCCTGAGGCCCTCAAAGCCCTTTAAGTGAGCGGGAGACGGGAGTTGAACCCGCGACATTCACGTTGGCAACGTGACGCTCTACCACTGAGCTACTCCCGCATGGTGAGCAGAGTCTGCTTGAAGCAGACTCTGTGATTACAGGCGGGCTTTATTAACATACTCTTTCTTTTTGTCAAACCTGTGAAATAAAATTTGAAATTCGGAAATAGCAGGCTATGAATAAGAAACAAAGGAGCCTTTATGAACGATGCCGTCTTGTTTGAAAAGAACGATGCCATTGGAGAAATTATCCTCAACCGTCCCGATCACATGAACGCCATGAATCTGGATTTGATTGAAGGGTTGGGTGCGGCCGTCAAGAAATGTCAGGATCCTTCGGTTCGAGTGGTGGTGATGCGGGCCAAGGGCCGTTGTTTTTCGGCCGGTGGTGACATCAAGGCCTTCAAACAAATGCTGGATCTGGGAAGGACGGTTCCCGAAGAAATGCCGGACAAACTCCATCTCATGGTCGAGGATCTGCGGGCCTTGGAAAAACCGGTCCTGGCTTCTGTCCATACGGCTGCGGCTGGTGCCGGGACTCCGCTGGCCTTGGCCTGTGATCTGGTAATGGCCGCCGAGGATGCTATCTTTAACGTGGCCTATGCCCGTATTGGACTGACTCCTGATGGGAGCTCGACTTATTTTTTACCCCGCCATGTCGGGATGAAGAAGGCCTTTGAGCTTTTTGCGACGATTCCCACTCTGACAGCAGCTGAAGCCCGGGCCTTGGGGCTCATCAATTGGGTTGTTCCCGCGGATGAATTAGTGGAGAGGACCAATCATCTGGCCAAACAACTCTCTCAAGGGCCAACCAAAGTTTTTGCGCGTCTTAAAAAACTTCTTAATGCGAGTTACCATAATACACTTCATGACCAGTTGGCGCTGGAGACAAAGATGATTTGTGAGTCCAGTGCCTCCATCGATTTTAGGTCGGGGATTGAGGCGTTTTTGGAGAAAAAGATACCAACCTTTCAAGGTATTTAGGCAAAGTGTTTAGGAGGATCTCTGTCAAAAGATTATTACAAAATACTAGGGGTTGAACGGTCTGCGTCTCAGGACGAACTCAAAAAATCCTACCGACGTCTGGCAAAAAAGTATCATCCCGATGTCAATAAAGGAGATAAGTCCGCTGAAGAAAAGTTTAAAGAAATTTCACAGGCCTACGAGGTTTTGGGGGATGCTGAAAAGAGAAAGAAGTACGATCAGTTTGGAGAATGGGCCGATCAGGGTGGTTTTGATCCTCGTCGTCAGGCTTATCAAAGTTATACGTGGAAGGGGGGGCAACCGGGTGGGGGAAGCGGGCCAGCCGACTTTGATGTGGGGGATATTTTTGAAAACATATTTGGCAATATGGGTGGTACTCGTAGAGGTCGTACGGCGGGGCGAGGATCTCCCTTTGGTTCTCGTTTTGAACAAGAAGAGGAGCTGCAAAGGCAAGATGTCAGTGCCACCATGGATATCGGTTTTGAGGAGGCCATCAAAGGGACAGCTCGACGGGTTTCAATTTCCCGCAATGGTCGTGAGGAAAAGATCGATGTCAAGATTCCGGCGGGTATCCGTGATGGAGGCAAGATTCGCCTCACTGGCAAGGGAGACCGTGGCGGCGATCTCTACATAAAGGTGAATGTTGCCCCGCATCCCCTCTTTAAGAGGGTGGAGGATGACCTTTATTTGGAAGTTCCGATTCCTTTTACGGCGGCGGCCCTGGGGGGGACGATCAAGGTGCCGACACTGGATAAAGCGGTGAATCTCAAAATACCTCCCGGTACATCCTCTGGACAAAAATTTCGTTTGTCAGGAAAAGGGGCTCCTCGCTTGGGGACTTCGGGCCACGGGGATCAATATGTCGTCATCAAGATTGTGATTCCCGAAGATGTGTTAAGAGATGAAGAATCAAAAGAAGCACTGCGTAAAATACATGCAAAAATTCCTCAAAATCCGAATGGATGACGTCTTGCGTCTTGACACTCTCCGAGCGCGATGATACCACCGTCCACTGTGTGGAATTCTCTCCAACGGTTGATCGGTATTGTCATTTTATCTTCCTTTTTTGCTTCCTCGTGCAGTCTTTCCAAGATGGCGTCGGATATGACGTCGAACATATTTAAAGTCGGAGCCCCTGTTTTTGAATCGGAAGGGGATGTCGAAGTGGCGGAGACCTCCGGTCTTGCCATGATCAAGACGCTTGAGGTTTTTAATTATCACAATCCGACCAACAAGGCATATCTCAATCTCTTGGCTCGTTCTTATGCCACTTACGCCTTTGGTTTTCTCGAAAACCGGATGACTCAGTACCAGTTTAAGGATCCCGAAAGATACAAAGTCTATTTTGAGCGTGCCAAGAATTTTTATAAAAAGGGAAAGGCCTTCGGCATGGCCCTCTTAAAAGAGGATGATAAAAAACTTGTGGAGGCCATTTCTAAAGGGGTCGATCCTGTTCGTAATCGAATGAAGCATTACGACCGTCAGGATATCGAACCTGTCTTCTGGACGGCCTTTAACTGGGGCAGTCTGATTAATCTCTCAAAGGATGATATTGTTGCCGTGGCGGATCTTGCCCTGGTGGAGGCCATGATGGCCCGTATCCTTGAAGTCTATCCCAGTTTTTTTTATGGAGGGCCGCACATGTTTTATGGGGTCTACTATGCCAGTCGCCCTGCAATGCTGGGGGGGAGTCCGGAGAAGGCCAGGAAGCATTTTGATGAAGCGGCAAAGATAACGGGCGGCAAGATGCTGATGGTGTACGCCCTCGAAGCGCAATTCTTGTCTGTCCAGACAATGGATAAGCAACTCTTTGGTGACATGATCGATAAGGTCAATGCCGGTTCGGTAGATGCCTTGCCTGAACAAAGGCTGGCGAATGCGCTGGCGAAGGAACGGGTGAAGTTCCTGCGCGATAACGAAACAAAATATTTTTAGGAGAAATGATGAAAACATCCAAAATAGCATGGTTAGGGGCCTTGTTTCTTTCCGTTGTCATTTCTGCAAGCGCTCAAGCCGAATCGGTTTCTGCCGCGGCGCCCACATCTCCGGCGCCTACGGCTGGAGCTAAGGAGTTAAAGCTGGCAACCATTGCCCCTGCGGGTTCGTCCTGGGACAAGATTGTTTCGGCCATGAACGACGAATTAAAACAGAAGACCAACGGCGCTGTTCAATTCAAGGTTTATGCCGGTGGTGTGCAAGGCGATGAAAAGGCGGTGGTTCAAAAGATCCGCAGCGGTCAGCTTCAGGCCGGTGGTTTTACCGGTTTTGGCTTGGGGTTAATCGCCCCGGCCGTTCGTGTTTTGGAGGTGCCTTTTCTTTTTAAAGATGCCGCCGAGATCGATAGCAAGACGGCTTCTGTCACTCCGCAGTTGACAGCAGCCTTGTCTTCGGGAAATCCGCCTGTAGAGCTTCTGGGTTGGGCGGAGGCTGGGTTTGTCTATATCATGTCCAACAAACCCATTGCCAAAATGACCGATATGAAGGGTCTCAAGATGTGGATGTGGGAAGGCGATCCTGTGGCCGAGGCTCTCTACAATGCCTTGGGGGTTGTACCGATCCAGCTCTCGATCGCCGATGTGCTGACGTCACTTCAAACCAATATGATTGAGGCCGTTTACGCCCCTCCGATGGGTGCGGTGGCTCTTCAGTGGGCCTCGAAGGTGAAGTATATTACCGATCTTCCCATTGTAAATTCAATCGGGGCCCTTGTTGTGAGCAAGTCCGAGTTTAACAAGCTCACTCCCGAACAACGGAAAATTACCAAGGAAGTGGGTGCCAAGTACTGCCGACAAATTGTCGAGCAGACACGGAAGGATAACGAAGCCGCTCTTACGGCGATTTTAAAGCTTGGGGTTCAAAAAGTTTCCGTTGCCGAGGCCGACAAGCAGGAGCTGATGAAGATCACAGCCGATGTGGGTCAAAAGCTGGTGGGTAAGCTCTACAGTCAGGATCTGCTGGCGAAGGTTTCATCGAAGTAAAACCGGGAAATTGCATGCGGGTTATCGCCATCATTAACGATTGGCTTGCCAAAATTGAGGGTATCTTGCTCAATCTCTTTTTGGCGACGATGATTTTCTTGGCCTTTCTTCAGGTCGTTATGAGGGATATTTTTAATGCAGGTCTTCCTTGGGCGGATACCGTGGTGCGCCTGATGGTGCTTTGGGTTGGATTTTTGGGGGCGTCGCTCGCGACGAAGCTGGAACAGAATTTGACCGTTGAAGTGCTTACCAAGTACATGCCTGAAAGGGTGAGATTCATCACCTCGATCGTTGTGAAGGTCTTTGCCATCGTCATCTGCTATTTTTTATTTTGCGCCTCTCTTCGATTCCTTGCCGATGAAAGATCGGCAGGGGAGCAATTTTTGCACCTTTTCCCCTCCTGGTGGACGTTGATGATTATTCCGATCACCTTTTGTCTTATCCCGCTTCACTTCGTCATCACCATCATCCATAATTTTCATGACCTCATCTTTTCTAGCGGGAAGGCCTCATGACGGCACTTGTCGTGTTGGGGATTATTTTGGCAGCGGCCTTGGGGGCCCCTCTCTTTTCTATTTTTGGAGCGGCCTCTCTTTTTGGATTCCATACGGTTGATGTGAATACCTCGGCCATCATCATTCAGATGACCCAGTTGGTCTCTGCCCCGGCCCTGGTGGCGATTCCTCTTTTTACCTTTGCCGGTTACCTGATGGCCGAGAGTAAAACTCCCGAAAGGCTCGTGGCGGTCTCTCAGGCCCTCTTTGGCTGGTTGCCTGGTGGATTAGCCTTGGTGACTTTGTTGGCCTGTGCCTTTTTTACGGCCTTTACCGGGGCTTCCGGTGTTACCATTATTGCCTTAGGTGGTCTTCTTTATCCGATTTTGAAGAAGAGGGGATATCCGGAAGGTTTTTCTCTGGGGATCGTCACTTGCTGTGGAAGTCTTGGTCTTCTCTTTCCTCCCAGCCTGCCCATCATCCTCTACGGTGTCATTGCCGGTGTTGATGTCAATAAGCTTTTCTTGGCGGGTATCCTCCCGGGTGTCCTCCTGGTTATTTTGCTTGGGGCCTATTCTATTTTTGCCGGGAGAAAGACAACAACACGCATCAAGTTTCGCCCCAAAGATGCCCTGCGAGCGATCCGGTCGGCGGCTTGGGAATTACCACTTCCCCTTATTGTTTTGTTGGGTGTTTATGGCGGCTATACCACCGCTTCCGAGGCGGCGGCTGTCTGTGCCTTTTACGTTTTTATTGTGGAAGTCTTTATCTACAGGGATCTCAAGTTATGGAGGGATGTTCCGAGGGTCATGAAGGATAGCATGGTCCTGGTGGGTGGCATTTTGATCATTGTTGCCGTGGCCCTTGGATTTACCAACTTTATCATTGATCAGGAAGTGCCCATGAAGATCTTTGGACTGACGAAGCAATACATCACCAGCCCCAGGATGTTTTTGGTTGTCTTAAATGTCTTCCTTCTGATTGTTGGGTGTCTGATTGACATCTTTTCGGCCATTATTGTCGTTGTCCCCCTGATTGTCCCGGTGGCGATGGGGTACCACATCAATCCTGTTCATCTGGGTATTATCTTTTTGACCAATCTGGAGATCGGCTATCTGACCCCTCCCTTTGGTCTCAATCTTTTCCTATCGAGTTACCGTTTTAAACGACCCATTGCTAAAGTGTTTGCGGATACACTGCCTTTTCTTCTGATCCTCCTTTTTTCCCTCATGATTATTACGTATGTCCCTGCCTTGAGTTTGACGCTCCTGAATCATTTTCATATGAAGTAGGTTCTGAAAAAAAGGTTGCGTGTAGGGGCGTAATTAATTACGCCCTTATTACACAAGTTTGATATTAAGGAGGAGTCCTATGGAGAGAGAGACTGTCATTGTCAGCGCGGCCCGCACACCCATTGGAAGCTTTCAGGGGGTCTTTGCTGATCTTTCAGCCACTCGTTTAGGGGCTATCGCTATTGCCGAGGCCTTGAAGCGATCTGGAATCAGCGGTGAAGACGTGGGGGAAGTGATTATGGGCAATGTCCTCACGGCCGGACTTGGTCAGGCCCCGGCGCGTCAGGCGGCGCTTTTTGCCAAACTCCCTCAAGGAACACCCTGTTTAACGATTGGAAAGGTTTGTGGCTCGGGTCTTAAGGCCGTCATGTTGGCCGATCAGGCGATCCGCGCCGGTGATTCTGAAGTGGTTATTGCCGGTGGTATGGAAAACATGACCCAGGCCCCTTATCTTTTGACCAAGGCACGTGCCGGATATCGGATGGGCAACGACAAGATCATCGACAGTATGGTGAATGACGGTTTGTGGGATGTTTACAATAATTTTCACATGGGGAATGCGACAGAAATTTGCGCCAAGAAATATGAAATTTCACGCGAGGCCCAGGATCAATATGCCGCCCAGAGTTATCAGCGCTCACAAAAATCAATCAAAGAGGGATTATTTAAAAGGGAAATTGTGGCCGTTGAGATGGAGACCCGGAAGGGGAGAGTGGTTGTGGATCAGGATGAAGAACCTTTTAAGGGGAATATCGAAAAACTTCCCACTCTCAAACCCGCCTTTGATAAGGCCGGGACGGTGACAGCGGGGAATGCCTCCTCGATTAACGATGGGGCCGCCGCTGTTGTCTTGATGAGTGCCGAGGCCGCCAAAAAGCGGGGCCTCAAACCCCTGGCGCGCATCGTCGGTCATGCCCAAGCTTCTGTAGCGCCGGAATGGTTTACCATCGGGCCCTCGGAAGCGATCAAAAAGAATTTTTCAAAACTTAATTTGACTGCCAAGGACATTGATCTCTTCGAGATCAATGAAGCCTTTGCTGCGGTGGCGATTGCCAATAACAAAATCCTGGGTCTTTCGGAAGATCGTGTCAACGTACGTGGAGGGGCTGTGGCCCTCGGTCATCCAATCGGCGCCTCAGGAGCTCGAATTTTAGTGACACTGATCCATGCCCTTGAAGATCTCAAGCTAAAGAGGGGTCTTGCCTCTCTGTGTATTGGGGGTGGAGAGGGTGTGTCGTTAATTGTGGAACGTATTTGATGATGAGGGCCCCCTCCGGGTGCCCTACAGGAGCCTATGATGTCCTACCAAAATCTGATTTTGAAAAAAGAAAATGGTGTTGCCACGGTCGCTGTTAATCGTGAGAAGGCCCTTAATGCCCTCAATGCAGACGTTTTGAGGGAGATTCGTGATGTTTTTAATCAACTCTCCGATGATGGTGAAGTGCGTGTGGTGGTCCTCACCGGTTCTGGCGACAAGGCCTTTGTGGCGGGGGCTGATATCGCGGCTATGAGCCAGATGGGTCCGGCCGAGGCGATGGAGTTTGGAAGGCTGGGTCATGCCGCGATGAATGCGATTGATCAATGCCGCAAGCCGGTGATCGCGGCGGTCAATGGTTTTTGTTTGGGGGGTGGTATGGAGCTCGCCCTCGCGTGTGACTTCATCTATGTCTCAGAAAAGGCCAAGCTTGGCCTGCCGGAAGTCAATCTCGGACTCTTTCCCGGATGGGGGGGGACACAACGGCTCAGCCGGTTGATTGGAAAAAATAGGGCGAAGGAAATGATTTTTTCCGCCAAGATTATTTCGGCGCAGGAGGCCTACGAAATAGGGATTGCCAATAAAATATGCAAACCCGAAGAACTCCTCTCTTCGGTGTCGGCCACGGCCAGTGAAATTGCCAAGAAGGGCCCTGTGGCTGTTGAGATGGCAAAGAAGGTGATCAACCACGGTTTTGATCTTCCACTTCCTCAGGGTTTAAAGCAGGAGGGGGAAACATTTCCCGAATGTTTTAAGACGGAGGACCTTAAAGAAGGCCTGGCGGCGTTTTTGGAGAAACGTCCCGCGAATTTTAAAGGAAAATAAAATTTATGAATTTCAATTTAACCGAGGAACAAAAGATGGTTCGCGACATGGCGCGCGATTTTGCCCGGAAGGAAGTGGCACCTAAGGCGGCGGAGCTTGATCAGAAGGGGCAGTTTCCTTCGATTCATCTGGGCAAAATGGCGGAGCTCGGGCTCATGGGGATGATGGTTCCGCAGGAGTGGGGCGGGTCCGGGCTCGATACGGTTTCTTATGTGCTGGCCCTAGAAGAGATTGCGGCCGCTTGTGCCTCGACAGCGGTGACGATGTCGGTCAATAATTCCCTCTATTGCGGGCCCATCACCAAATTTGGGACATCGGCGCAGAAGGAAAAATACCTCACACCCTTCGCCAGTGGTCAAAAGTTGGGGGCCTATGCGCTCTCCGAGCCGGGGACGGGTTCTGATGCGGCCAACCAAAAGACAACGGCCAAAAAGGTCGGCAATCAATGGATCCTCAATGGACGCAAAAATTTCATCACCAACGGCCCCCATGCTGAGGCTATGGTGGTGTACGCCATGAATGATCCCGAAAAGAAGCATAAGGGGATTTCCTGTTTTATTGTGGAAAATAATTCTCCGGGATTCGCCGTTGGAAAGATCGAAAAGAAGCTGGGCATTTGTGCCTCTAGTACCTCCGAGATTGTTTTGGATAATTGTGAGGTACCAGAAGAAAATCTTTTAGGTGAAGCCGGGATGGGTTTTACGATTGCCATGAATACCCTCGATGCCGGTCGTATCGGTATTGCCACCCAGGCCTTGGGAATTGCCCGTGCTGCTTTTGAGCAGGCGCGTGATTATTCCAAGGTCCGCGAGGCCTTTGGGCAGGCGATCAGCAACTTTCAGGCGATTCAACATTTCCTTGCCGATATGGCCACTCAGATCGATGCGGCCCGACTTCTCGTTTGGAGGGCGGCCTGGTTAAAAGATCAGGGACAACCCGTTACAAAAGAAGCGGCCATGGCCAAACTCTTTGCCTCAGAGATGTCGGGCTTTGTCACCGATAAGGCGGTTCAGATCCATGGGGGTTATGGTTATATCAAGGAGTATCCTGTCGAACGCTATTTCCGCGATGCGAAGATTACCGAGATTTACGAAGGGACAAGCGAGATTCAGAGGCTTGTTATCGCGAGAAGTGTATTGAAGGACTCATAAGAGATGAGAACGACGAAGGAGAAAGCAGCTCGCATCGATTGGGAAAAATCCTGCCTCGATCCGGCTCTCAAAAAACAACCCGAGAGGCTCAGGGAGTTTACGACGCTCTCTTCAAAGCCTATTCGACGCCTCTACACGCCGGAAGATTTAGAAGACTTTGAAGAAAAAAAAGATCTGGGGGAGGCCGGTGAATATCCTTTTACCCGTGGTGCTTATCCCACCATGTACCGGGGTCGTCTCTGGACGATGCGCCAGTTTGCGGGTTTTGGAACGGCCCGGGATACCAATGAACGCTTTCATTATCTCCTGAGTCAGGGGCAGACAGGGCTCTCGACGGCCTTTGATTTCCCCACTTTGATGGGGTTCGATTCCGATAATGCCAGGGCTCGTGGAGAAGTGGGCGTCTGCGGTGTTGCCATCGATTCTCTTCATGATATGGAGGTCCTCTTCAAAGGAATTCCCCTCGACAAAGTTTCTACTTCAATGACGATTAATGGTCCTGCCTCGATCTTGCTTTCGATGTATTTGGAGGTGGCGAATCAGCAAGGGGTAGACATCAAAAAATTAAACGGAACGGTTCAAAACGATGTTTTGAAGGATTTTATTGCGCAAAAGACATGGATTTTTCCTCCCGAGCCCGCGATGCGTGTTTGTTGCGACGTGATCGAATACTGTGCCACCGATGTCCCCAAATGGCATCCTATCTCAATCTCCGGTTATCATATCCGTGAGGCCGGATCGACAGCGGCCCAGGAGTTGGCGTTTACCTTGCGTGATGGGATTGAGTATGTGGAGCAATGCAAGAAGCGGGGGATGGACGTCGATCACTTCGCCCCCAAGCTTTCTTTTTTCTTTAATGCCCATAATGACTTCTTCGAAGAAATTGCCAAGTATCGGGCGGCACGGAGACTTTGGGCCCGTACCCTGCGGGAGCGTTTTGGTGCCAAAAATCCAGAATCCATGCGGATGAAATTTCATACACAAACGGCGGGGTGTAGTCTCACGGCACAACAGCCGATGAATAATGTCGTACGCACCACCCTACAGGCCTTGGGGGCCGTGATCGGGGGGACACAATCCCTTCATACCAATTCACTGGATGAAACCCTGGCCCTTCCCACGGAAGAATCCGTCATGATTGCTTTACGCACCCAGCAGATCATTGCGCATGAGAGTGGCGTGCCCAATACCGTCGATCCTTTTGCAGGTTCTTATTTTGTGGAGGCCTTGACGAATGAATTAGAAAAAGAAGCTCGCGAGTATTTTGAAAAGATTGATGCCTTGGGCGGGATGCTTCGGGCCATCGATGTGGGTTATCCCCAGAGAGAGATTATTGAGGCGGCTTTTCGTTATCAGAGGCAGATAGAGACCAAAGAAAAGATCACCGTCGGTATGAATGAGTTTACCATTGAAAATGAACCTTCACTCGAGTTACTCAGGATCGGTCCCGATGTCGAAAGGCGCCAAATACAAGCAACTCAAGAGTTACGGGTTCAGCGGAATCAGGCGGCTGCCAAGGCCGCCTTATCTGATTTAAAGGCTGCGGCCAAGGGGACAAAAAATCTGATGCCATTTATTCGGGACTCGGTTCGCGAATATGTGACCTTGGGTGAGATTATTGGTACATTGAAAGAAGTGTTTGGGGTTTATAAGGATCCGGGGCATTATTAATGCAAAGAAAACTTAGAATCTTAGTCGCCAAGCCAGGTCTCGACGGACATGATCGCGGCGCCAAAATTATTGCACGTGCCTTGCGCGATGCGGGTTTTGAAGTGATTTATACCGGTCTTCACCAGACCCCCGACATGATCGTGGATGCCGCTCTGCAAGAAGACGTCGACTGTGTCTCCCTGTCTATTTTATCGGGTGCCCATAATTACCTCTTCCCCGAAGTGATTCGCCTTCTAAAAGATAAGGGCATGGGGGATGTTACGGTGATTGGTGGAGGAATTATTCCCCAGGAGGATATTGAGTTTTTGAAAAAAGAAGGTGTGAAGGAAATCTTTACGCCGGGGACTGACACCCGCGATGTGGTGAAATGGATCGAAACAAATATCCAGCCGCGCCATTAGTCAATTCCACGAAAATTTGGCAATCTCTTCGCTCGAATGGCTTCGATGCCTTCGACGATGTCTTTTGTTTTAAAACAAATCGCCTGGCCCCTGGCCTCAAGGACAAATGTTTTTTGTAGGGGCGCTGCTTGCTGCGTCCCTCGCTGCTGGGCCCGGATTCCTTTTTTGGCAATACGAACGGCCTCAGGGGCATTGGCCGCAATCTCCCGGGCGATCCGTAACGTTTCTTCTCTTAAATTTTCAGGGGCAAAAAGATGATGAACAAACCCGCGCTGTCGGGCCTCGTCGGCGGTCAAGGTTCTTCCGGTCAAAAGTAGATCCATTGCGGCCGGAATCCCCAGCACTCGCGGGAGGAGGAAGGTGGCTGCCATCCCCGGAGAAAGTCCGATTTTTACAAAATTAACCCCCATCTTGGCCGTGGTAGAGGCCGTTCGGATATCACACGCGAGTGTGAGGCAAAAAGCCGCGCCGATGGCCGGACCGTTAATCATGGCAATCACCGGGACTTGAATATTGAGAATAGAGAGAAATTTTTTGTAAAAAATGATCATCTCTTTTTGATTGATGGCATTCTTCTTTTTTGTGCGTTCCAGGATAATGTCGAGATGCCCCCCCGCCGAAAAGGCACGCCCGGAGCCTGTCAGAACGACGACACGGACAGATTTGTCCTTATTAATCTTTGGGACAAGCCTTTGTATTTGAATGCCCATTTCTTCTGAAAGGGCATTAAGCTGATCCGGATCATTAAAGATGATCCAGGCGATGGGGCCTTCTTTTTCAAAGAGAATAGGGGTCACGGAAATTCTTCTTAAATTTCTTGGGCCGGAATGTAAAGTTTTTAGAGAAAAAAATCTTGTCGCCCTCGTTTCACCAGTGTACACATGGATTTCTCATGGAAGCTCTGCCAACGCGACTTCATACGGACAGTGAGGATTTTAAATCGAACAAGGAATTTCACGAATCCCTTGCCCAAGATTTAAAAAAGAATCTCGAAAAAATAAAAAAAGGCGGGGGGGATGAAGCGATCAAGCGCCATCACGAACGCGGCAAACTCTTGCCTCGCGAGAGAATCCAAAGGATCCTCGATCCGGGCTCACCCTTTCTTGAATTTTCGGCCTTGGCCGCCCACGGTCTTTATAATGATGAGGCCCCTTCGGCCGGGATTGTCACCGGTATCGGGGCGGTTCATGGGCGAGAGATCCTCTTTGTCGCCAATGATGCGACGGTCAAGGGGGGGACCTATTACCCGCTCACAGTCAAAAAACATCTTCGTGCCCAGGAAATCGCCCTCGAAAATCATCTTCCCTGTGTCTATTTGGTCGACTCTGGCGGGGCGTTTCTGCCTCTCCAGGCCGAGGTATTCCCGGACAAAGAACATTTTGGCCGGATTTTTTATAACCAGGCTCGCATGTCTTCCCGTCGTATCCCGCAAGTTGCCGTCGTCCTGGGATCCTGTACGGCGGGTGGGGCGTATGTCCCGGCGATGAGTGATGAGACGGTGATTGTGAAGGGTAAAGGGACTATTTTTCTAGGGGGGCCTCCTTTGGTGAAGGCGGCGACGGGTGAAGAAGTAACGGCCGAGGAATTGGGCGGAGGAGAAATCCATTCAAAAAAGTCAGGTGTCACGGATCATCTGGCCGCCAACGAGGAAGAGGCCCTGCATCTGGCACGTCATATTCTCGAAAATCTCAATCGGCCTCCCAAGACAGGTCTCGATATCTTACCCCCTGAAGAGCCTCTTTATGATCCCCGGGAAATTTATGGGATTCTTCCCAAGGATCTGAGGAAGTCCTTTGACGTGCGGGAAATTATCGCGAGGATAGTGGATGGGAGCCGCTTTCACGAATTCAAGGCCCTCTATGGGGCGACGTTGGTTTGTGGTTTTGCCAGGATCTTGGGTTATCCCGTCGGTGTTATAGCCAATAATGGAATTCTCTTTTCAGAAAGTGCCTTAAAGGGAGCTCACTTCATTGAGCTTTGCAATCAAAGAAAAATCCCCCTTCTTTTTCTACAAAATATCACCGGCTTTATGGTGGGGAAAAAATATGAGAATGAAGGCATCGCCAAGGATGGCGCCAAGCTCGTCACCGCCGTGGCCTGTGCCCAGGTCCCCAAGTTTACAGTCATCATCGGTGGTTCTCATGGAGCGGGAAATTATGCGATGTGCGGTCGTGCCTATGGTCCACGACAGCTCTGGATGTGGCCCAACGCGCGTATCTCTGTCATGGGGGGCGAGCAGGCTGCGACTGTCCTGGCGACAGTCAAGATCGAACAACTCAAGGCCAAGAATCAAAAACTTTCGGCGAGAGAAGAAGACGAATTAAAAAAACCAATTTTGGAAAAATATCAGCACGAAGGAAATGTTTATCATAGTACTGCCCGTCTTTGGGATGATGGCATCATTGACCCCGTGGAGACACGAAAGGTGTTGGCCTTGGGCATTGCGTCGAGTTTGAACGCGCCGATTCCAGAGACACATTATGGAGTCTTCAGGATGTAATTTATGTCTTCGTTAATACTGACACAAAATGGTTCTGTTGCTTGCGTCCGCCTCAATCGTCCCGATGTGCGTAATGCCTTTAATGACGCATTGATTACGGAGTTGGGGGATACTTTCGCAAAATTGGAGAAGGACGCCGCGTGTCGTGTGGTGATCTTATCGGGCGAAGGCAATTTCTTTTGTGCCGGTGCGGATCTCAACTGGATGAAATCCTTTGTCGGTGCCTCACAGGAGACCAACGAAGCGGATGCACGACGCCTGGCCCGCTTGCTCTTGTCTCTGGATCATTTCCCAAAACCTTTAATCGTCCAGGCCCGCGGAGCTGCTATTGGCGGGGGCGTGGGTCTTGTTGCTGTCGCTGATATTGCGATAGCCTCCGACGATATGGTTTTTGCCCTGGCGGAAGTCAAGCTGGGATTGATCCCCGCCGTAATTTCACCTTTTGTCATCGGTAAGATGGGGGCCTCGCTGGCCCGCCGTTATTTTTTAACGGGAGAGCGTTTTAAGGCCGATGTGGCGCTGCGTTGCGGTCTTATTCATGAAGTGGTAGTGGCTGATCAGCTTGAGTCAAGGGCTTTGGAACTGGCCAAAGAGCTTCTCTCTTCGGGACCCGAGGCGCTGAAGGCGTCCAAGGAACTTATTCGAGAGGTGAAGGAAACGGCCAATCTTCAGATCGAAAATTATACCGTCAAAAAGATTGCGTCACTTCGTGTCAGCCCCGAAGGTCAAGAGGGTATCAAGGCCTTTCTGGAAAAAAGAAAACCTAACTGGAATGCCTGAGATCAAAAAGATCAAAAAAATCCTCATTGCAAATCGAGGAGAGATCGCGGTGCGTGTGGCCCGTGCGTGTCGCGAGATGGGCATCACGAGTGTTGCCGTTTACTCCGATGTAGACGGCGAGGCACGCCATGTCCGGGTCTGTGATGAGGCCTATCCTTTAGGCGATTCCAAGCCTTCTGAAAGTTATCTGAATATTCAAAAAATCATGGCTGTCGCCGAGAAGGCCAAGGTGGATGCTGTCCATCCCGGTTACGGGTTTCTTTCTGAGAATTATCAATTTGCTGAGGCCTGCGAGAGGGCCGGGATTCTTTTTATCGGTCCGCCCTCGGATGTCATTCGCAAAATGGGAGATAAGATTGGTGCCAAAAAGCTTCTTGAAAAAGAAGGTATTCCACTGATCCCAGGCATCACAAAACCCCTAGAAGATCTGGAAGAGGTGAAAAAGAAGGCGAAAGAGATCGGCTACCCTGTCCTCCTTAAAGCCGCTGCCGGCGGTGGTGGGAAGGGGATGCAGGTGGTCCATCAAGAAGGAGATCTTTCATCCGCCCTGGCGGGATGCCAGCGTATCGCCCAATCGGCTTTTGGAGATCAGCGGATTTTTATGGAGAAATATCTGGAAAATCCGCGTCACATCGAATTTCAAATCATGGCGGACACACAAGGTCATGTGATCCATCTCTTTGAGAGGGAATGCTCCATCCAGAGACGCCATCAAAAAATTATTGAAGAAACACCGAGTCCCGCCCTGACCGGTGTACCCGGTGTAGATGACGAATTACGAAACAGAATGGGGGCCGTAGCCATCAAAATTGGCAAGGTCATCGGCTACCGCAACGCCGGCACCATTGAATTTATCTTAGATGCCGAGAGAAATTTTTATTTCCTCGAGGTGAACACTCGTCTTCAGGTGGAACATCCGATTACCGAGATGGTGACAGGGGTGGATCTGGTGAAGATGCAGATTGAGATTGCGGAAGGTTTCCCCTTTGTAAGGGGAGGAGAGCAATTTGGCCATGCCATCGAATGCCGTATCTATGCCGAAGACCCCGAAAAAAACTTCCTGCCTTCTGTAGGAAAAATTACCCGCCTTCGTGAGCCCGCCGGGGAGGGGATTCGTGTGGATTCAGGTATTCAAGAAGGATGGATGATCCCGATGGAGTATGATCCTATGCTGGCGAAGCTGGTTGTTCATGCGCCCTCACGGGAAAGAGCGATTGTAAAAATGCTCGGGGCCCTTCAATCGTATGAGATAGAAGGGATTCGCACGAATATTTCTTTTTTGATCGATCTTGTACGTCATCCCGCATTCATCGCCGGTCGTATCACGACGGGGTTCATCGAAAAATATTTTAAGGATTGGCAGCCTGCCTTGTTTTCTAAAGAAGATCCGTTTAATCCCTGGCATTGGTTTGGTGATTACACAGGTGTTGTCGGGGCACCCCTCCATGGCGACCGTGTCCCGCGCAGTCACGGTGGGCCGCCCCTACTTGCCGACCACGATCTTACCGCCCCCATGCCGGGTCAGGTGGTCAAGGTATTGGTGAAAGAAGGACAGAGGGTGGCCGCTGGTGAAACCTTGATGGTCCTTGAGGCGATGAAGATGGAGCATTTGATTTTGGCTCCTCAAGAGGGGACGATCAAAAAAATATTTTATCGAGCAGGGGACAGGGTCAGTGGGGGCGAGACGCTTGTGGAAGTGATCTAAACTCCTAGAACCGCATCTGTCCTTCAAAAAATAAAGCGGCCTCTGCAGAGGTGAAGATTCCCGGTAAGGAAAAGAGAGAAAGATCCCGGGGCACTCCCTGATAAACGCTAGCTTCAACAAGATTGAGACGCATCCCTAACCCGGAACAGAAGCCGAAGACACTGGAGGCGAGACAGGCACGTATACCGGCTCCCAGGCTTGCAAATCCTCCTGACGTTCCACTCCCACTCTTCGGAATGCCACCAAAATAATAGCCTCCTCCCCCCTCCAAAAAGACTCCCAGAGAACCGGGAGTTTGGTTTGGATACACACGAAACTCAACCTGGGCCAACCCATAGGCACGGCGTGTAAAGTCAGAGCTCGCCAGGAAAGTGCCCACCAGGGCAGTTCGGGAGTTTCCTAAAAGAAACCGGGAATATCCTGCTCGTAGGCTAAAGCTTTCTTGAAGGAGGCTGATATTGATGTCCCCTCCGGCAAAAAGCGTGTTGGGGGGCCTTTGACTTTCTACAGGAGGTGTTTCTCCGGAGACCCCAGGCGGGGTGGGGAGGCAGCGGCCTTCTGTTTCTCTGGTACCGCTAGGGCAAGTCATGAGGAATCTCCATATGAATTATGGGAGGTATCGATTATTTTTGGAAATGGTTGCTAATTATTTTAGATATTTATAGTTTTCGAGTTAATTCAGGGGCTGTGAGGCAGAATGGTGAATTATCCAAAGAGTGTCAAAATCGTCGAAGTTGGCCCGCGTGATGGGCTCCAGAACGAAAAGGAAATCATTGCGACGGAGGATAAGATCAGGTTTATCAATCTCCTCTCGGAGTCGGGTCTCCCCGTGATTGAAACGGGTTCTTTTGTCCATCCCCAGTGGGTGCCTCAACTCGCCGATGCCGCCGAAGTCTATCAGAAGATCAACAAAAGACCGGGGGTGTCCTATCCCATGCTGGTGCCCAATCAAAAAGGCCTGGATCGGGCCCTCGCGATCGGCGTCAAAGAGATAGCGGTTTTTACGGCCGCTTCTGAATCCTTCAACAAAAAAAATATCAACATGTCTATTGCCGAGTCTCTCGCTATCATCCGGCAATTGATTCGAAGAGCCCTCCCCAAGGGTGTGCCTGTACGCGGTTATGTCTCGACATGTTTTGTGTGCCCCTATGAGGGCAAGATATCTCCCGAAAAAGTCACTCCCGTCGTTGAGAAATTATTTGATCTTGGTGTCGAGGAGGTCTCGATTGGGGATACCATTGGGGCTGCCATCCCCGAGGACGTGGAAGAGCTCATGGGGCGGCTCTTTAAGAAGAGTCCCCGTGAAAAACTGGCGGTCCATTTTCATGATACCCAGGGAAGGGCCCTGGTGAACATCCTCAGGGCCCTGGAGTTGGGGATTGGTATTGTGGATTCTTCAGCGGGGGGGCTGGGTGGTTGTCCCTATGCCCCCGGGGCTTCGGGCAATGTGGCGACCGAGAATGTCCTTCACAAGCTTCACGACATGGGCATCAAAACGGGAGTTGATTTGGAGAAGGTTGCAGAGGCCTCTCGCTTCATGGAAGCTCTCTTAAAGAGGCCCCTTCCGATTCACTAGTGGCACCCGGTGCATTTCAAGCTCGAAGTTTCAAAAAAAGATTCCCCCTTTCGTGAAATCATCCCGATATTTTTAGCCCTGTAACCCCTCAAAATCACTTCGGAATAATTAAACTCCCCGAAAAAAGTACGCAACCTTTCCTTTTGTGGGGCGATAACCCTTTTAGTAACCAAATTAAGGAGCTTTCCATGAATCTTGTCACCATCAATACCAATGTCCCCGGTTTAAGTATCCCCATGGTGGAAATGAAACCTCCATCAGCAAATTATCGCGTGTCTGTCAAACCGAATACCCCCTTGGGCAATTATTGCGTGGCTCAGCATGCAGCTTCCAACAAAGACTGGGATCAAACCGCTCGTCATGTCATCAGTCAATCAGGAACCGGAGTTGCCTATGCTGCACTACAACGTAATCTTAGAGGAGAGTATAGTGTGAGACAGTTGGGGAATGTCAAGGATGTCGCTGACTTGGTGGGTCGAGATAATATGCCAAGAAGTTGGGATGGATCAACATTTGTGAGAGGTGGAGTGGCATGTTTTCAATGGCGTGAAAATATAAGTTTTAAAGGATCGAATGGATCCAAACAACCTGTAAATACAGACTGGTATATGAGTCGAGCCCTAGCGGAAACGCTTGGTCTTTATCTCTTGTCTGATGATCAGTGGGAATTTGCAGCCAGTGGAGCTGGAAGAAATCTGGAGTATGCCACAGAGACCGGACAGCTAAAAGGCCTGGATGGTCAGGCTCTGGCTCATTGCAGTATTGTTGAAAACCAAACAAGGACGATTGATGTCGATGACCCCAGAAACTCCAGAGTCCAGATTGGGGAAGATGTTATTGTAGGAATGACAGGAAATGTTTGGGAATGGACGGATGAAAATCCTGCCCAAAAATATCCGTTTGGTCTGCGTGGCGGTTCCTTCATCTTCTTCAATCAGGACTGCCTGCGGGTGGGTTACCGCTACGACTACGATCCCGGTATTCGCTACGTTGATATTGGGGTTCGTCTCGGCCGCGCCGTTCCCAGGACTCAAGAGTAGCGTAAACTTTTTGTCTTTTTACTCTTACCCTTGCTCGTTTCATCCCGAATTTGATTTTGGGTACAATGTTCGGATTTTTTTATGACCTCCGCTTCTCCTCAAATGGAAGCAACTTTTTTTCTTCCGAAGCGATAACAAAAATATGATGATTGTTCCCCAAGAG
>OBEQ010705247.1_pt1 | contig 32859 bp, 27 predicted proteins | sample 1670901 | NCBI WGS metagenome assembly OBEQ01 (sample SAMEA104232315, study PRJEB22302) | groundwater metagenome | biome: forest; feature: aquifer; material: groundwater | place: USA | collected 2011-08-07 | depth 5.4 m | reverse complement strand
TAATTTTAAACGTAAAATTGGCACAAGAAATTGTTGCCATACCTACACCAGAACCAGCAGAAGTATCTGGTACTCCTACGCCTACTCCCAAAGTCAGCCCCACACCCAAGGTAACCTCCACAGCCAAGACAACGGGTACTCCTACCCCAACTCCCAAAGTGTCGCCTACCCCCTCCCAAACACTAGGAGCAACATCAAAGCCTTACGTAGAGATTAGCTCGACTCCCACAGGATTCTTGAGAGTCAGGGTAGATGCAGGAACCAGTTATGCAGAGGTGGCCCAGGTCAAACCAGCAGAGAAGTATCCCTATCTTGCAACCAAAAATGATCAAGATGGTACCCCTTGGTATCAAATTGAATATTCCACAGGCAAAAATGGCTACGTCGTATCAACCTATTCCAAGAAAGTAGAGTAATATCTCAATCCGACCCATCAAATCGAATTAGTCGTCATCTAGCTCCTACGTCTTCACTCCGTAAATTACTCCTACCACAGCCACCCCCCACAAAAATACAGAAGTCAAAAGTGGCCAGTCAGACAGTAGAACCCGAGCAGGAGATTCGGCTTTAGCCCCTTCATAGACCACCTTGGCATACCTCATTACCCCAAAGATTACAATTGGAGTAGTTATCATTAGCCATTTGTTAGTGCCAGCCACGGCCAAAGGCAAACTTGAAAGAATCTGTAGAGCTTTATTGGGAATTGTTGGTGGGGGTTGAAAAAACGTAAACATGGCCCATGACATCCAGGCAGAATTGGCAAACATAGCAAGATAAGTGTCTAATAGATCTGGGTTGTAGATTGAAAAGGTCTTGCGGTGTCGAGGAGCCGTCTGTTCAGTCAATATAGACAACTCAGCTCTTCTTTTCCCTACAGCCAAAAACAACGATGCGGAAATTACACACATCAAAAACCACACCGAGAGGTGAGCGTCAATTACAAAAGATCCTCCATATACTCGCACGATGAACCCACCCGCAATGGCCATCACATCCAAGATGGCGATATGTTTGAATATCAAGGTATACCCTATTTGTAGCAACAAGTATCCAAACAACGATAGGAAAAAGAACTCCGACAAATTAAACCCTAGCAACAAAGATATAAAAACACCTATCAGACAAACCAAGAAAGCAATAGAAGCAGGCAGTTTACCAGATGCTACTGGTCTGTTTTTCTTAAATGGATGCATTCGGTCCAAAGGAGCATCCATAATATCGTTAAATAGGTAAATCGAAGACGCGAGGATAGAAAAGATAACCACAGCCCAAGTTACTCTCCAAAAATCTTCCGGCACAAACAGTCTTCCTGAGAATACTAAGGCCGCGTAAAGACTTAGGTTTTTTGTCCACTGATTCGGTCTCGCTGCCTTGAATATTGAGTAAAATAATTCGCCCATAACAAAAGCCCTCCCACAACAATGGCGGCTGTCACAATCGTATACAGTTTTTGTCTACTATTCAAGTAAAGAGCCGCTATTCCCAAAAGAGCGCTAACTATCCAATAAAACACAGCAATCTTCCTCTTTCCCCACCCCATATCCAGTAGCTTGTGGTGTAAGTGTCCCCGATCACCTATAAATGGAGACTTTCCTCCCAAAATTCGACGAGCTAACGTATAGGAGACATCAACAAAAGGCACCCCCAATACTACCAGTAATGTACCAACCTTTGCCGTTGATAAGATGCTAAGTACGGATAGCATAAATCCCGCCAGTGTCGCCCCACTATATCCCGGCATTATTTTTTGTGGGTAAAAGTGCCACGGCAAAAATCCTAAATATGCCCCCGCTGTTGCCAACGCCAGAATCAGTACTGGCCACTGGCTAGGATCATTCAGATTCTTAACTGCCAGAAGAGCAATGGTAATTGCCGCAATTACGACAACTCCTGAAATTTGTCCGTCTACTCCTGAGGACATAGACACAAAGTTCATTGTCCATGCAATCAAAAATAACGCAAACAAGTCAGATAACACCCATATAGTTCGGGTGCTTCCCAGAAATTGCCAAGTTATTCTGGGCTGGTCCAGATGAATCACCCCACCCAAGGGATTTGATATAAACGGTATCCCAATCCCTGCTGCGACCACGACCCCTCCTGCTACAAAATTTAGACACAGTCGCACATAAGGATTAAGGTCATATTTATCATCCAACAGGCCTGTAATCACTACCACAACTGCCCCCAACAATATCCCTACCAGATGTTTGGTCAAAGGCAGCAATAATAAAGCAGTGAAGACGATGGCAAGTATGGTGGCCATCCCTCCCCCTCGCGCAACCGGGTATTTATGAATTACCTTTACATGCTTATGAGTTGCCGGATCGTCAACCATTCCCAGCGCAAATGCTATCTTTATAACAATTGGGGTCACCAAAAAAGTCACCACTCCAGGGAACAGAAAAGCTAGAAAAATATCAACTAAAGGAAGATTAACCATATTCGAAGGACCGTTATAATAGAGAGTGCTATCAACAGCACTCCCGACCACACCATGACTTTTGTTAAGAATCTATCAACTTTTACAGCCTTATTTATAAGCCATGTGTTAAAACAATATGCGACCCCCACGCCTAGCAAGAAAAACGCTATCGTGCGAGGATGTGCCAATTGTTCCTCTCCCCAAGCTTTACTATAAAAAAGCGGTACCTGTGGGGGCATTAAGCCATTCAAATAAACAGAGACAAAAATTGTCAGAAATATACACACCAATCCCGCCCACCAGGCTATTCTCTCCATGGGCATATCCACCAACCATCGATTTAACTTCACGATAACGATTATATCAAAGAGCCCCCATGCCCCTTAAAGACTCCATTCGCCTAAACACCTGCGCCTCACCAAATTCCCCAACCAACAGAAACTCCCTTGAGATATATTGTGATAATTCATCAAACTCACCTTCCCCTTTAACCAGCACAATGAGCCTTGGTTTATTCTTTTCCAGTTCCCCCATGACTTCTTTCTCGGCTCCCTTCTCGTGAACATGATATGCAACCGTATATCTTGAAGCCGGCAGCCTTTTTGAGAATACGTAAATAGCAGGGTCAGTTCCCCATACAAAAATCCGGTCCTTGGAGGATGTGGTCGCTTTTATAAATTCAACTAACGGTCTATACCACAGAGCTTTCTTCTCGAAAACCGCTGAATATTCATCGCGACTAGTTCTTCCCACTGCAAATCTAATAAACGCTTCGTAATAAGAATAAGTGGGATAATACCAAAACCTGAAAGCACAGAATATACCAGCAAAAATCAACGTATGTACTGTTGCGAAAATTCCTTCTCTCTTATCTCCCATAAGCAGCCATACAAAGATAAAACTTAACGGGGGCACAACTTGCATCAAATAGTGTGGATACGGCCGACCAGACAAAAGAGCACCAAATATAGCAAATATCATCCAAGCGCTCACAGCAATAAGTGCAGTCGAGAATTTCTTTCTGGCAATTAACAAAATCATACACGATATAGACAGGAGTACTGCCCTTAAACCCAACCCTGACCCTTGAGAAGCCCCCTTATTGCCCCATGATGATAGATATGGAAACAATTCCCAAAACGCTGATTTAAGATATATTGCCACCGCCCCCGTGAATACAAATCCTAATATGCTTAATGCCAAAGGCACTGTAGCTCCTATACTCAACCAAACTGCTCTTTTGATCCCCACTAGTATTTTGGGGGCCAGAATTACTGCTACAAAAACCAAACCAAGCACATCTACCAATGCAGGCATCTTAAAGAGAACCCCCACCCCCATCGACGTTCCAGCTGCCAACCATCTTGCCATATTCGTTTTTTCCAGTTTTAACTCTCTCCACACCAATAACCACCCTGTTATTGTAGTTAATATAAATAACACTTCGGAGTTAACTATTTGTCCTTCAAACAGAGGTATTGTCGACATGACCGCAAATACCATAGTTGAAACTTCGGCCTTTGTCTTGTCTCTCATCACCAAAATAGCCAAATCATAAAAAAGAGTTACAGATAACAAGTTCCACAAAAGAAGTATTACTCGAAACCAAAAGAAAGAACCCGCCAAAGCCCCCATCAGATAAATCAGAGGCGGCTTATTATCAAAGACATCTTTATAAAGAACTAGTCCTTTTCTGATTCCCATCCCCACCGTTAGATAAATATCCTCATCGCCGTAATATCTCGGTTCAAAAAGAGACGGCAATCGCAATATAACCACCGCAAGAAGAATCACAAGCAAAACCACAGGTAAACTCTTTGACCACCCCTTTATCTTTCCTGGCATTCTCCCTAAAGTATGAATTACTAACTCTCGATTATCAATCTCTTACGACTTGCCAGCATTTCCAGATCCCCTACACTTTCTCCGTGACTCGATATTGAATATATCTTCCCAGCATTAATCTAGTGTGCGCATCAAGGCCGGGCAAAGCCGAGAAAATAAGCCCAACCACTGGCATTAGTACAAACTCAAACGGAATAAGTATCGCTCGAAGACGTGATACCTCAGCTGGCCTTTTGGGCCTCTGTCTTGAATCGATAATCAGTATTATAGCCAAAAATACCAGGCAGACCGTTAAGATAAGGGATGACAATTTGGGGAGTGTGAAACCTAAAATAGTCCTCCCGAATTGGGGATTAATTAAAGTAGGGACGTTCACTCCTATTGTGATAATAAACCAGTTAACTGGCCAGAGGAAATGATCCTCAACCAGTCTCACCAATCTAATCGTCTTATCCCAAAAAGGTACTCCAGGCGTCAAAAAATAATTCTTAATCACATATGGATCATCAGATACTCCCCATGCCCATCTCTTAAACTGCTCATATTGGTTCTTCATCGTCCGAAAGAATCCCACGGACTCAGCAGCATCGGCCCACAGAGGCAAAAATATCGGCTCAACCTCAACTCTGCCTTTTTTAGCAAAATAAGATTTAAAGAAAATATGCCAATCTTCAGGAATTACTTTCGGATCCCAATATCCCACCTCATGAAGAAGCTTAAACGACATCGAGTAACACTGCTGGTTAATAATTCTATCTTTACGAGAAAGAAGGGCCAAATTCCAAATCGAGCCAAAGGTATTTGCCACCCTGGAAAGAGCGGGAATTCGCCAGAAATTATTGTAGAAAAGTATCGCTGATTGCCAAAACCGCTCATAACGATGAGGATCATCCAAAAACTTAAATGTTAAGCAAGAAAAATATTTAGAATGAAATACGTGATCAGCATCTGCACTTGTTATGGTTACATAATCCAAATCCAGCTTGCCAGCCTTGATGAGGTTTTCGTATATCCACATCGCGGCATATCTCTCGTTTGAGTGTTTGCCTTTGATCTCCTCTTGGGTAAGAGTGTGTACTGTCACATAAATATTTGGCAAGACTCTCCCAAATTTTTTCCTAATCTCCATCTCTTTTCTTTTCCTTTCTCCCTCTTCCTCAATAGCCTCAAGGGCCAATACTACATGTAGATTTTTATGGGGCAAATCCTGCGAGGCAATTGAAGCGAAATTTCTCTCTAGAATATGGAGAGGTTCTTTGGCAGCAGCCACCAATACTACATGAGCCACTTTCTCCCAATCAGGGAAACCCTTTGCCTCCCTTACCCAATCCAGTTTCTCTGAGGCATTCAATTTAAAGTGCGATACCATGGCGGCCAGTGCAAAGGTAGCCGATTTATAAAACCAAAATACATCAAATAGTAAGATAAAATATGCCACAAAGGTGGGAGAAATAAAGGTGCCCCACAAAGGAAGCAAAATCAACGTCCAAGAAGTAAAACCTGGCAATATCTCAAGCAGTCTTTGCAGCAACCTATCGTGTTTTAGCCAAAAATTCCTCATTAAGTAGTTAAATTAAACAAAAGTGCAGCGTTTTGTCTTGTCTGGAGGGCCAACTCCTCGTTTGTCATTCTCCTAAGATTGGCAATAAATTCTGAAGTAATTCTAACATTGGCTGGTGTGTTTGGCCATCTACCTCGATTTGGTTCCGGAGGAAGATATGGGGCATCTGTCTCTGTTAATATCCTTTCAATAGGTGCAGTTTTGGCAACTTCTTGAATGCCCACATTTTTCTTATAAGTTACATTCCCTGCAAAGCTTATATAAAACCCCAGCTGAATTATTTTTTGGGCAAAATCCCAATCGCCGGAAAAACAATGCATTACTCCTGTGAGCTTATTGGTATATGGAGCGATCATCGACAAGATATCATCGTCGGCCTCTCGGTTATGAATCGTAATGGGTAAACCTAACTCACTAGCAACTAAAAGTTGCCATGAGAATAACTCCCTTTGTTTCTCTTTTTCCTCTCTATCCATTGCCCAGTGGTAATCAAGTCCGCATTCTCCTATCGCAACTACTTTTGGAAGTCTGGCCAATTCCCTTAGTTTGTCTTTCGTGCCTACATTCTCTTTAGAAGCAGCTTCAGGGTGAACACCCACTGTCGCCCAGACACCAGAAAATTCACCGGCCGTCTTTACAGATTCCCGGCTCGAGTCAATATCAACACCGCAGCTAATTATTATTCCGACTCCATTCTCTTGGGCCCTTGCCACCACGTTGGCAACATCTTCTGCAAAGTATTCCTTCAATAGATGGCAATGTGTATCTACCATTTTGCTAGACTATAAACAGTCTCATTATGCAGCTTACACTATCTCAAAAATATTGGCTCGCTTCACTTGGTTTTCTTAACGCGTGCGACGCTCTCTCCGGAGTATTTGTGTCATTTTTCATCTGGAAATCCTCACCCGGTCTTTCCGGTTTATTGTGGTATTTCCTGGGATTATTCTCGAGTATTCCAGCAGGAGGATTGCTATCAGCCTATTTGTCAGAGAAGACATCCCCAAAAATCAGCTTTTCTTTGGGCATCCTCTCCAAAGCTGCGCTTTTGTTGGCAATTGTCCTTCTAAAGGATAGTTTCCTCAGTCATCTGGTGTGGTTTGGTGTTTTATCCGGGGCCTCACTGGGTTTCTATGCAGTGCCTCTTAACTCTCTGCATGATTACATCTCAGGGAACTTTGTCGAAAAACTGACAGCTACAAATTCGGCTATCTCGGGTTCAATCGGGGTTTTCATTCCAACTTTTGGAGCATTTATGCTATCTTTCGGAATTCCTTACTCGTTTCTATTTATTCTCTCTTCAATTTGCGGCCTGATTGCGGCAGCCTTTTGTTTATTTGTAAAAACTACAACCCCAACCGACAGAAACTTTGAAATACTCTCGATCCTAAGTCCTAGAAATTTAACACGCGACAAACTTATTCTCTTGGCGGTTGAGTTCGTCGAGGGGATAAAGAGCGGTTTCTTATGGGCATTTGGAGGTATTATCTGTCTATCTCTTCTAAACGGAATCGGCAAATGGGGGGTCTTCAACTTTATTTTCTCGTCAATAACTGTAATCCTTTCTTTTGTTGCAGGAAGAACGCTTAACGAAAAATTAAGTCGTCCAATCGTTGTTGCCACAGGATTCCTCTATTCATTGGCGTGTTTGTTTTTATCACTCCATTTCGACCTGAAGTTCTTTGTTTTTTACTCATTCCTTGGTTGTTTCGTTTCTGCTTTTGGTGGCGCTTCTTTTGGTGGGACATTAAATAGAATTCTAAGAGAAGATCCGCAATTCTCTAATCTTCGTCATGAGTACTTTGCCTTAAGAGAGTTCCCAGCCATGGTGGGGAGAATCTTGCCGCTTGTTGTGTTACTTCTCCTAAACACCAAGGAAATAAATAGCTTAGGATCAAGACTGGCATTTGTTCTAGTGGGGTTCATCCCACTTATCTCCTTGTCTCTTCTCGATATTTCACATCTGTGGAAGGGAAATCCTAATTTACTCTTGGAAAAAGAGAATTAACCCCTTTTATATGAGAGGTTTCAAAAGCAGACAAAATTTTGCCAGCAGTTTCAGGCATAAATGGTTGCAAATCGTAACCTATCTGGGAAATTGCCGACACGCAATTATTTAATACCTGCCACAACTCTTCGCCCTCAAGAGTCCATGGTTGTTTCGATTCTATAAACCTGTCTAAATTTCTAATCCTCAACCAAATATCGGACAAACTTTGCAAGAATTGGAAGTTGTCCAGACCTTCTCGCACAACCAGAGAAAAATTTGTTATTGTCTGCGAATCGAATCTTTTCTCTACCCTCTCGCATAATTTTGCCACCCTAGCAACCAAATTTCCCAGGCCGTTGGCAAGGTCAAAGTTGTACGCTTCTTTAAACTTTTCCTCGGAAAAATCTCCGTCATCAAACGACGGTGTCTTTGCAAGGAAATAGTATCTCACAGGATCTGCCCCAAAACGCGAGAGCAAAGGAATTGGATCGTATACATTGCCTATGGTTTTGGACATTTTCTGACCGTTCACAGTGTAATATCCATGAATAAACAATTTTCTAGGCAAAGATAGTCCTGCCGAAAGTAGGAATGCTGGCCAATACACGGCATGGAAACGGGTAATACCCTTCCCAATTACATGCACATCTGCTGGCCACCACTTCTTGTACCGTTCCTCGTCCTTTCCAAATCCCACCCCACTCTGATAGATGTTAAGGGCGTCAAACCATACATAAATTCGCTGAGAATTATCATGAGGGACTGGAACACCCCAATTTCTAGCTCTTTCATTGCTGCGTGAAATTGACAGATCAGACAAGCCGCCATTTATAAAAGACAAGACCTCATTCTTTCTTGTCTCGGGGACGATTTTTATCTCATTACTCTCAATAAGTTGTTTTATCTTATCTTGATAAGCGCTTAATCTAAAAAAATAATTTTCCTCTTCTATCTCCTCAAGCTTTCGGCCTGGATGTTCAAAACATTCTCCCTTTTCATCCAGTTCATCTAGGGTGTAAAAGGCTTCACATCCTACGCAATAAAGTCCCCTGTATGATTTCTTATATATATCTCCATTTTTGTCACATAGCTGCCACAACAACTGGCTTGCTGGAAAATGCGTAGCCTGATCGCTTCCCCTCTGCCATACGTCAAACTCCACATTTAGCCTTTTTGTCAGTTCGAAGAACAATTGTGAATTCTGATCAACAAAATCCTTAATTGGCACTCCAGCTCTCTCGGCAGCCTGGACGTTCTTAAGTGCATTTTCATCCCCACCAGACAACGCCAAAACATCATCTCCCAAAAGTTTATGGTATCGAGCGATGACATCAGTTTGGACAAATTCCAATGCATGCCCGATATGCGGTTTGGCATTCACATAAGGAATCGCAGCCGTAATATAAAACTTTTTGTTCATATGCTTGTATTTTATACCTCACAAAAAATAAAAACCCTCTTTCGAGGGTCATTCAATCCACGAAGGAAAGACCCTCAAAGAGAGAGTATTTCCATCATCATGGTTTTAGAATCTAAATTCATTACTTACAATTATACCACTTGCATATCCTTTTTATCGGGCTCCCTAGGGGATTCTATGTATTTGGAAATATACACCTCAATCACTATAAATAATGCCAAAAGCAGAGAAACATCAATCCAGCTTCCCAATCCCATCTGTCTCAATCCCAAACTCAGCGTCACAAATATTGCACACAATGCCCCTCTTCTTAAGTGTCGCAGTAAAACTACTGTTGTCAACAGAATAGCCAAAAACAACAATATATAAAAAGCAGCAAATACAAACATATCCTCAGGGACAAAAAACCACACCAATCCCCCCCATGCCACCCACAAACAAACTGCAACAAGCGCCAACGTCCTGTAATTTCTTCTTTGAACCTTTCTCATATCTATCTCTAGTATAATAGATCACCAATGCCCTCTCTCCTTTTGCTCCTATTTATCTTATCTGGTTTTGTAGTTTTGGGTCTGCTTCTTCGCAAGTGGATACAGGGCTCTTCTGGTAAAAGTCAGGACCAAGCAGTTGTCGAGTGGCTTAAAACAATGCAATCCTCAATCGAAAATACAAACAAGACGCTAAACGAGGTTGTTAGGGGTTCCAGTAGCGAAATGTCCAAAGTTCTTCAAGAAAACAGTCGACAACTAAATGAACGCCTAGATAATGCTGCAAAACTTATCTCTTCGGTCCAAAAAAATCTAGGTGAAATGTCCGAGGTTGGAAAAGGCATCAAAACTCTTCAGGGGTTTCTTCAATCGCCAAAACTAAGAGGTGGTCTTGGAGAGGAAATGCTAAAAAATATGATAGGGGAAACATTCCCCAAAAACTCATTTCATTTGCAGTATTCCTTTAGGTCCGGAGCCAAAGTAGATGCTGTACTCAAGACAGATGCCGGCCTTCTTTGTGTAGATTCAAAGTTCCCTATGGAGAATTTCAACAGAATGTTAACAGGAGAATCAGAAGGAGAAAGGCAAAAAGCGAAAAAAGATCTCATTATAGACGTCAAAAAACATATCCAAGACGTCAGTAAAAAATACATCTTGCCTGAAGAAGGAACACTAGATTTTGCACTGATGTATGTCCCTTCAGAAAGTGTTTATTATGAGGTTGTCAACACCGACGAACTGACTCACTTTGCAAGGAGTAACCGTGTCTACCCCGTCTCCCCCAATACTTTATATGCCCATCTACAAGTATTATTGCTCTCCTTTCAAGGAAAAGAATTGGAAACAAAATCTCACGAAATTTTCAAACTCCTAAGGGGAATAAGCAAAGATTACCAAAAACTTGAAGAAAGTATCGGCGTTCTTGGGCGCCATGTGACCAATGCCCACAACCAAGTCTTAAGTGTAGAAAAAGGCTTCGCGCAGCTCGGTCAAAAGATATCCTTAACTACTGCGATTGAGCAGACAGAATCAAATATCAAAAAGCTAGACATTTCATGATCCCTCTTTATTTTTACAATACGTTTGTTTAAAATCTCCCTCCCATGTCAATTTACCTTGAGAGATCAGCTGCACACCACAGCGAAGCCAATTGCCGCGAATGCGATCTATTAGGAGCAGGAGATAGAGCAACTATAGTCGCTCTTGGACATGAGCTAGAAAATACTTTCCATAATATTAGACTCAAACTCTCAGCCGAAGACGCACAAAGAGAATTGGAAAATCTTTCTCTAAAAACAAATCTCACCACTGTCCAGGCCAGACTCTTAAAAGACATTGCCGAGGGAAGATAATCCCTCCCGACCCAACCCCCATCCCTTGTTAGAAAGAGCGGTTCTTACAAAAACGTTTCGATGATGTCGTGTCTCCCCATTCTTGTATATTGCTGATATATGATATCTAGTCCCGTACCCCACGTTCGAGTACCAGCCGTAGTAGGGAAAACTGATATGCAATTCTTGCATTAACTTATCCCTTGTCACCTTTGCCACAATGCTTGCGGCCATCACCTCGTGAATCTTTGTGTCCGCTTTAACGAGACTAGAAATCAAGTTCTTCTTTCCTTTAACTTTAATTTTTAGATTTCCATCAACGATGTATATATCTGCCTCAATTGTTCTGATCAGCCTTTTAATTGCCTCTATGTTTGCCCACCCTACCCCTTGGTTATTTATTTGTCTTACAGAAATCATTGCAATTGAGACGATAGACTCGGTTTTAATCAGGTCCTCATATATCGCCAATCTTTCATTACCACTCAGCTGCTTTGAATCCTTTAGCTTATCAATGAAAGAACCATCCTTTTTATCCAGAATTACCCCCGCTGCCACTAACGGTCCTGCTAGAGCTCCTCTACCACATTCGTCTATGCCACAAATTATCATCTTGGCAATTATAATAACTCCATGTCTCAAGATCTCAACCAGGAACAACTAGAAGTCATAAAGCACACTGATGGACCGCTTTTGGTTATAGCAGGAGCTGGTACAGGTAAAACTACTGCCATTACCCAAAGAGTACACCATCTAGTTACAGCGAAACTTGCCCAACCTGGTGAGATACTTGCTCTTACTTTCACTGAAAAATCCGCTAAAGAAATGGAAGAGCGGATCGACGTTGCCCTTCCCTATGGTTATACCCAAATGTGGGTAACTACTTTCCATTCGTTTTGTGACAGAGTCCTACGAGACGAAGCTATTAATATTGGTCGCAGTCCAGATTATAAATTACTAAGTACAGCCGATTCAGTTTCGCTTTTGAAACGCAATCTATTCAAATTCGATTTTAATCTAGAATATTACAGGCCGCTGGGTAACCCCAATAAATTTATCATAGCGCTTCTACAACACTTCAGTCGTCTTAAAGACGAAGACATCACGCCCGATGACTATCTTGACTGGATAAAAAAAAGAAATGAGATTACCTCATCTTCACAAGATTCCCAAGCCATGGAAAATCAAAAATATACAGAATTGGGCAATCTATATAAAGCCTTCGAACAATTAAAAATAACTGAAAACGTAATGGATTTTTCAGATCTTATTAGCTATACACTAGAACTTTTCAGAACTCGTCCCAATATCCTTGAAAGTTACCAACAACAATTTAAATACATTCTAGTTGATGAATTCCAGGATACAAATTTCGCTCAAAACTGTCTTATTAATCTACTTGCCGCATCCCATCAAAACCTAACAGTAGTTGCCGACGACGATCAGGCTATCTATCGCTGGAGAGGGGCAGCGGTTAGCAATGTAATTCAGTTTAAGAATCAATATCCCAATACCAAAATAATTGTTCTTACCCACAACTATCGCTCTACTCAAGAAATTCTTGATAGTTCATACGAACTAATCCAACATAACAATCCAGACAGATTAGAAGCAAAAGAAGGAATCAACAAAAAACTAATCTCCCAAAGAAATAAGAAGGGAAACAAAATTGAACTCATTTTTAAGCCAAAAGTCGAAGACGAGGCCGATGCCGTTAGTGAAAAAATTATCGAACTGACCAAGAGCAAAATCAGCTACAAAGATATTGCTATTCTCGTCAGAGCCAACTCTCATAGCGAGATATTCATGAAGAATCTGGAGAAACGAGGCATACCTTTTCAGTTCTTGGGACCCACCAGTCTTTTTAATCGACAAGAGATAAAAGACTTGCTTGCTCTGCTTAAATTTCTCAACAATACCAATGACGATATTTCCTTATTCCGCCTTCTCGCAAGTGACAACTTAAACCTATCAGGCAAAGATTTAGCTATCGTGTTTTCGTTTGCCAAAAAGTACCACCTCTCCCTGTTTGAGAGTTGCCAAATTTTCCTCGCTGACAATCACGCCCAAACACACCCCTTATATATAGTTCCGTTCTTTCCCAAAGAGGAACTCTCGCAATTAAAAATTCCAATTGATCTATTGTTGGGTTTATTGGAAATGGTACCTAATTCCTCAGCAGGGCAGATCCTGTTCTCTTATATCAAATCCTCAGGATTGTTGGAAAAAATTGTAAATCTCACCCCACCCATAGATGACCAAAAAGCTGCCAACATCATGAAGTTTTTCAACAAACTCAAAAGTTTAGAATCCTCTCAAAGAGACCCCTCGGTCGCCTCAGCCATTGATTGGATAGAGCTATCTACCTCAGTTGGAGAATCGCCTCAAACCGCAGATATTGACTGGACGAAAGCTGACGCCGTGAACATCCTTACTATTCACTCGGCCAAGGGCTTAGAGTTCCCTGTGGTGTTTCTTGTCAACCTGGTATCAGCCCGTTTTCCATCCACCCAAAGACAAGAGCAGATTCCCATTCCCGAAGAGCTCGTTAAAGAAGTGCTTCCAGAAGGTGATTATCACCTACAAGAAGAAAGACGGCTTTTTTACGTTGGTATGACTAGGGCTCGTGACCAACTATTTCTAACAGCTGCAAGTTTTTATGGAGATGGCAAACGCGAAAAAAAACTCTCCCCCTTTGTTCTTGAAACTTTAGGTCCAGTTCTGGGAACTCCCCAACCAAACATCAGCTCTCCGTCGCAGCTTACTCTCCTGGATTGGGACGTGCCGACCGAAAAACCTAAACAAAACATGGACCCCGCGCCGCATTTTGTAAACTATCTAAGCTATTCTCAAATCCAAGCTTTTCTGGATTGCCCTTTCCATTACAAAGCAAGGTATATACTCAAAATTCCCACTCCCGCCACCGCCTCACTTAGTTTTGGCAGTTCCATTCATCTTGCTCTCAAAGAGTTTTACGAAACAATAAAAGGAGAGAACCATGTTCTTTCTCAAGACAAGCTTCTTGGCATTGCGTTAGATAAACTCAAAAAAAATTGGATCAAAGAGGGATATCAAAATCAAGTCCACGAGCAAAAATTCTTCGAAAAAGGGAGCAAATTTCTTAATCAATATTTGAATACCCAGTTCGATCCCCAAATCAAAGTCCTTCTTCTCGAACAACCTTTCACGGTTCCTCTAACCCTGGGCAGCAAATTCCTTAAAATAGGTGGGAAGATTGATCGCGTGAATCAGCTTCCCAATGGAAGGATTGAAATATTTGACTACAAAACTGGAGCCAATGTTCCCACTCAAAAGGATGTTGATTCCGATCTCCAGCTCTCTTTCTATGCTCTTGCAGCAACATCTATTAAGGACCCGCCTTTCGGCAAAGGTCCTCAAGACATAGATCTCACCCTCTACTACTTTGATACCCAATCCAAAATCACCACAGCCAGGTCACAGGAGGTTCTTGATCTGGCCAAAGAGAAAATATTTAGTTATGCGGATCAGATATCTCATTCAGATTTTAAATGCTCAGGTGGCCTCTTGTGCCAAAATTGCGAATACCGCATGCTCTGTGATCCTAAAAGTTAGAATGGCCACGTCCACTTAGTGAAGCTTCCCAGATAAGTAACCTCTTTCCCTCCAAAACTTTTCTTGAAATGGCTAAATCCCAGCCATGAGTTATTAGGAAACCGTCCATCATAAATACCTTCAAAATCCCATATCACACAACCTCTTTTCTTGGCTTCTTTCATAGCTTCCCAAACCAACAAGTACGGGGCGTTTATCTGTTTTCCCTGAGGCAAGGTAGTGGAGTAGAAATAATAGGCCCTTTTATCTGCCATAAGTACAAATACGCCGGCAACGCATTCATTATCCTTATGCGCAGTCAAAGAAAAACAACTGTTTCCAAATATTTGTGTCAATTCTATAAATTCTTTTTTACCTGGCATCCACAATCTTTTTATCTTCGCCCCCTTTACCCATGTCTGATAAAACTCCTCGTACTGATTTACTTTATATTTAATATCTCCCCCCGCGAGCCCTCTTCTTATTGAGTACCTGGCGTCTTTCCTAAAACTGGATAGAATCTCAGGCTCCTTGGGGATCAGACTAACCTCCAAGGTCCTTGTCGGTAACATTGGCCATTTATCTAGTTTGAATCCCAATCTGTTCAAATTCCCGATCATCTGAGCAAGTTGGCCATTTTTATAAGAGGAATCATCCGAAACAACAATATCTGGCTCGTATTTTACGAGCCACACATGTTTTCTCTTAAGTTCCCGAAAGATCTCCCCCCATGGCAAAGGGCAGACAGTTCTTTGGATCTTGGCCATTGCTCCAAACAATCCCAAACTTCTTACAAAAATTTGTGTCTTATTGTCTGATATCTCAAACACTTCCCAGCCTAGTTTCTTCATCCTCTGGGCATACCTACCCGTCTGCCTCAAATCTCTCATACTCAAACAAGATGAAACTTCCGTCCCATGGCTCTCAATTTCTCAGCTGCGCGATATATCTTGTACCACGTGGTGTCGATGACTAAATCAAAACTCCCCACATAAGACATCCAATCCCCACCAAAACCCTCTTTAAATTTTGTGAATCCTGACCATGGGTCATTAGATGAATATCCTGGCGCTGCCGCTCCCCACAAATCGAACCTTTTGCATTTTAAGTTTTTCCCAAGCTCGATAGCGGCCCACATCATCGCATGACTCGCCATAACTTCTCGGTTCTCCAAAGATGACGCTCCATAAGGATAATAAAGAGTGTCGTGAAACTTAAACAATACCCATGAAGCTAATATTTTTTCATTGTATTTTGCAACCAGCAAGTAAGCTTTGGGGTCTTTTGATTTTGACAATAAGTTCCACATTTTCCGGTGATATTCTCTATCGTGAGCCTTAAAACCCTGTCTATCGGCCGTGCCCAACATCAAATCTAAGTGCTTCTCAAAAGCCTCATCGTTAGATTGGTCTTCAATTACCACTCCGTGCTTTTGAGCCAACCTCACATTGTATCTTGTCTTCTCTTTCATAGAGGCGAGCAGCTCCTCAGAAGATTTTGATAAGTTAATCCAAAAAGAATGAGAAGCAAAGAATGGTTTGCCTACAACACACCCGTTAGATAATAAAAATTTTTCAATAGGATTATCCGAATCGACAACCCCACCAACAATATGTGCCACATCTGGCTCAATTTTCACAAAGATAGCATTTCTGCGAGCCACCCAATTCTTTACAGCTTCAAGCATCGGACCATCTGGCATTGGTCCACGAAGCATCAGCCAAACTGTCTTGTCTGTATAGGGAAATGTGGTCGAATAAAGCTGATATCCACTGACCAGTTTCCCTCCGTCAAAAGCCGCCAACCTCACCACCTCACTACCCATACTCTTTCTAAATTCCCCCCACTCCCAAGATTGAAGTGGATGTGAAACAACTAAGTTGTATTGTTCTTTCCCTTCCTCTCTTACTTCTCGAACTATCACACCAAAATTATACCTCAGGACCTACCCCAAAAACCTCTCTGGTTACTTACTAGGATCTATCTCCATCGGAAGTGAATTGTAAGGCGGACGAAAACTTGCAGGAGTGGGAGAAAGTTTCTTGGGTCCTCCCTCGACAGTACCACTCCAAGTAGGAACTGGAGCTGTCGTAGTAAATGGAAGTGTCGGCGATAGGCCCGAAGGAGTACCTACACATTGTCCTGAAGGAGTAGTCCCAGTCGGACATGCGGACACTTTATAGCTTCCGGAGCAGCCAACATATGCCTTTTTAGGAAGAGTACCTGTACATGTTGCAGCCGAGACCTGCCCCCACTTACACCCTTTCTCTTTAGCCTTCTGACAAGCCTGAGAGGTTTTCTTCTCGGCACAGGCCGCTGACCCCAGACAACCATTCACAGCAGCAGTGTAGTTACATCCTGCAGTACAGGTGCCATTCTTTAGCTCACATGTCGCAATTGCATATTGTGGAGCACAAGGGGTACTGCTTATACATTTAGTCTCGTCTAGTCCCTGACACGAAACAATCTGAATAGGGCACATAGCAGCGCCTCCGTTTGGAGATTTGATATTGTCAACATAAGACGCCCATTTACACCCCTTGATTGATTCACAAGTTACAGAATCTTTGTAGTAAGAACACAAAGACGATGCGGCCTTAGTTCCTATGCTTTGGCTCTCTTTGCGATTTGCAACCACAACCGTTACCACCACAGCTGCCAAAAGAAGCAATACTACCAACATCGCAACAGGCACAAACCCTCTCTTCTTTGCTAACAAAAAGGACATTATGTCCATGCTACCCCCTTCTATATTACCTCGTCAAGCACCTTACAGCAGATATATATCTATGTATCTACGGCTCCATTGCCCCATCAAACTATCATATCCCAAGTCAATATGTTTCCCTTTTATCATTCCTCCTGTGTCCCCAGCAATCGCATTTCCATATCCGGGCACATACAATTTACTATAGAGAGGAATCACTTTAGGGTCGACCGCTATGACTCCAAATCCCTGTTTCATCCCTGTCGCGGTTATGGTGTCGCATCCTTTGCAGGTACTGTCATAAGATGTCGCCAATACTTTCTCCAACTTACACCAATATCTTATTTCTCCGTCTAGAGTCGCCAACGTTTTGTAGTTTTTCTTGGTGCCCTTAACTACAATCTTATCCACTGGCGGTGTCATCTGAATTTTGTCAATTTACTCACTATATTTCTGCCCCTCATAATAAACTAGTCTTGTATATTTCTTTCTTTCTCCATTCTGCCCTTCTTGTCTAACTACATCTTCGCTACATGCATCGATGTCAGGATCCTTTACTACTTTAGCCCCGAAGGGGAGGACTGTACGACTTTCGCTAACAGTTTCACTGAATCGACTCAAAGTCGAAAAACTACTCTCCTGGGTGAATTCTGGAATATCGAAAAACCCAATTCTAGTTGACCACTGCGTTAACAAGATATTAGTGAAAGTTGCACCCAACAATAAAATGCTTACAAATTGTTCCATTAAAACGGCAAATCAAAATCCTGATTTTGCGATAAACTGGACTCTGAATCGTCATCAGTAGTTGCCCTACGTCCAGAATTCGCTCTCTTTCTTCTATATTCTTCTCTGTCTTCGTCCCAGGAAGAAGCGGACCTAGAGAAATTTATGAATTCCTCAGGTATCTCTCCAATAAATCTTGATATCATATTCTCCGATCTCAGTCCAAAATATAACCTGCGAACAGCATAGCTCATGTACAACTTTTCCCGAGCACGGGTAATACCTACATAGCACAATCTTCTTTCTTCTTCCAATTCGTTCTTATCAAAAAGTGATCTAGAGTGAGGAAATAATCCTTCTTCCATCCCAATCATAAATACCACAGGAAATTCCAGTCCCTTGGCTGAATGAAGAGTCATAAGACTCACAGCATTCTTGCCATCCGAATTGCGAGATCTAGAAGCTTTTTCAGTGAGTGTTATATTTTCTAAAAATTGATTTATTTCAGGGAACTCTTGCGCTACAGAGCGCAGCTCTTTTATGTTTTCAAGTCTCTGCGCCTCTTCCGGGTCGTGAGGGTCAAACATGGTTAGATACGCTGTAGCTCCCAATATCTTATCCAAAATCTCAAGGGTCGTAGTGAATGATATTTTATTTTCTTCGCCAAAATTCTGAGAAAATTGCAAGAAGTTAGCCAATCGCCCCTTCCCCAACTTTTCCGCTCTCTTGCGAGAGACTTCATCCTTAGGGTTGACCAAAAGTTTCATATAACCTAACAAATCTTTAATCTCTTTTCTCTCATAGAATCGTTGTCCGCCTATAAGCAAATAAGGAATCCCTGCATGAAGAAATGCCTCTTCCATCACTCTACTTTGGGCATTTGTTCTATATAGTACGGCAAAGTTAGCCAAGGTATGGCTGTAAGATCCCAGGCTTTCCTTTACTTTCTCTATGACAAACTTGGCTTCATCCAACTCAGACCTGGATTCAAAAACCTCAAGTTTATCGCCCGCATCCTTCTCGGTCCACAACTTGAGTATGGGGTGGGACTTGTTTTGAGAAATAACTGCGGTCGCAGCATTTAAAATTATTTGCGAGGATCGGTAATTTTGTTCCAAGTTAATCGTAGTTAGATCGGGATAGTCAGACTTGAGGTTTATGAGGTTTCTGTAGTTTGCTCCCCTCCATCCATATATGGCTTGACTTGCATCTCCCACTACCGTGAGGTTTCTCCATTTAGAAGCAAGCATTTTTGTCAGCTGGTACTGGGCTCTATTGGTATCTTGATATTCATCGACCAAGACATACCGATATTGTTCTCTATATTTCTCCCATGAATTGACATCCTTTTGCCACAATCTCACAGTTTCAAAAATCAAATCATCAAAATCCAGAGCATCATATTCTCGCAATATTTTTTGGTATTCCAAGTATGTGCGAGCAACTGCATCTTGAAAGAACCCTCTAGCAAATCCGGCATACTCAATCGGAGAAAGTAACTCATTCTTAGCGCCACTTATAGCCCAAGTCACCGCCGCCGGTTTAACCTCTTTGGGAGAAATTCCCGATTTTTCCATGGCCATCTTCACAGCATCCAGCCTATCTGTCTCGTCGTAAATCACATAATTCTTAGAAATTCCTATCTTTTCTCCGTCCTCTCGCAGCACCCGGGCTCCAAAACTATGAAACGTTCCCGCCCACGGCAGCCTATTTCCCAACCCTTCGTAGTCGTTGAGCCTTTCCTTCATCTCCCCAGCAGCTTTATTTGTAAATGTGACCAAAAGGACTTGTTCCGGGGATATCTTTCTTTGCAAGATCAAATTAGCGACACGACTGACTAACACCCTAGTTTTTCCAGATCCTGCTCCAGCCAATACCAACAAAGGCCCATCGCCGTGGCCAACAGCCTTTTCCTGCATCGGGTTAAGATCATTCACTTGTACTCTCATATTCGGTAAAATAAAAAAACTATATATTTATGTCAGACCCAAAAATTCTAACATCCCCCAACGCGAACTCCCAGCCTTTCCTGTTGACTCGTCTTAGGCGCAGACTACTAAAACACCTCTTTATCGTAAGAGCAATTCTTTTTGCTGCTTTCATGTTTCTCGCAGTGCAGCTTATCCGCATAGCCGCTCCCTCTTTGTATGACGGACTTGCCTTTCTAGCTACCACACCCCAGATTGCACTCAAATTTCTTCGTGGCCCAGACCCTAAGATCGCAGGCTTTCCAGGACGCACCAACCTCCTCATTTTAGGACTTTCAGATCCCGAAAAAACTGGCTCAGATCTCACCGATACTATCATTTTTGTTTCTGTAAATCTGGAAACAGGGGATTCTCTGCTTGTTTCTATACCCAGAGATATCTGGGTCAGTAGTCTAAAATCAAAAATCAACTCTGCCTTTTTCTATGGCGAAAAGAAAAAGCCAAATGGCGGGGGAATTGCTCTCATCAAATCCTCGGTCTCAGAGGTTTTAGACCAACCAATTCATTATGTGGCACGAATCAACTTCTCCTCCTTTAAAACCTTCATTGATTCAATTGGTGGCGTCGATGTTACCGTGGTTAACAGTTTTGACGATTATATGTATCCCGTCCCCGGTATGGAAACTGCCGAGCCAGAATCAAGAAGGTATGAGCACGTCCACTTCGATGCGGGGAAACAGCACCTAGACGGGCCAACAGCTCTCAAATTTGCAAGAAGTAGGCATGCAGTCGGGGACGAGGGTACAGATTTCGCGAGGAGCGAAAGACAGAAACAATTGATTATTGCCGTTAAAAACAAACTTCTCACAAAAGAAATTATTTTAAACTTCGAGAAACTCAAAGAAATCATCTCTCTTGCCAATTCTTCAGTGGAGACTGATTTCCCTCAAGATTTATTGGTTTCCTTGGGAAAACCTCTGCTAAAAGTTACAAAATTAAGTCCAAGAGTAGGAAACATCGCAACTTTCCTTACTAACCCTGCTCCTCGTTTGTATTCTGGACAGTATGTACTTGTCCCTGCAACTGGTGATTGGAACGCTGTGCAAAACTATCTCAAATGCCTAACCGAAAATTCTCGAGACTGCACTGGATTAGTCCCTACTCCCATACCAACAATCAACAACAGCCATTGATCACAAATTCATTTTATATATCTTTGTCCCCTGATAATCAAAAACTACTTGTCCCAATTTCGCAAGTTTTGTAAGGTTGAGTCTTTCTCCATATTTCTCTTTCTCTTTCTCTCCCACGATGATATATTCGACTCCGTATTTCAGTAAGCTCTCTTTAGTTTCCCCGATTGTTGCATCGGTATATATATTCTCTACCTCTGTAATCCTTGCACCCACCTGGTCATATCCACCTCTCCATAGCCACTCGTGTACTGCCCAACCCACAATTGTGGGTAGACCAGTCATTGCTGAGACGCGGTTATATGTCGTATAGCTATCTCCAGGTGCTTCAAGAAGTACATGGATTCCCAAAACATTTTTCTTCAACCAATAAATCGCAGCTAAATCCCCTGGACTCTTATCCAAAAAATGCATGCCATACAGACCTTTATAATTCTTTAGGTCCCCATAATAAGACTTTATTGCAAACCAAGGGTATATTGAAATTAGCCCTAAACAAATAAATAATGCCCCTCTCCACCCCCATCTTGCGAACCTATTCCATTTCTTGGCTTCCCCCCATAACTTAACTATGATGTATCCACTTACTACCGAGAATATGACAAATGACTGATATACCAATTTGAACATGGTATTAGCCCGGTGATACTCAGCCACATATATATCCTTCACATAAATTATCTCAGGGATAAGAATTAACAACCAAGCGACCGCAATCCATCCTATTACGGTAAAATCTGACTCAACATTGTTCTTTCTTTTACCCAAGGATAGACACAGGAAACTAACAGATAAGAATAATGGCCACCCCCACAATATAAATAGTTGATAAATCGCAGATCTAGCATTCACAAATTTTATCCCCTCGGCAATTTGCTTAAAGTAAACTAAGAATCCACTAGCTGCAATCAAAGATACCAGTAACACTATCGCGCCTCTTACAATTGCCTCGCGAGTACCTCTCCAAAACCCGCCACGTCTTAGTTGAACGATCCATGTGGTCACTCCGTATATAAGTCCATATATTGGCAGATCCCAGTAATTGGTCATAATCATAATCCCCAAAAGCATGCCCAAGGGTAAACATTCACCCAAAATTTTTTTGACTCGACTCTTCCCTTTTTCCTCGTTTGAGGCAACTAGTAATCCCAAAAACAGTAATACAAACGGGATATCGCTGACATGTCCATGCAAGTCTGCAACCACATAGCTATAAATAGGAAACTCGTGAATTGTATAGGGGATAAATCTCGTGGCGTTTGGGTACCAGTAAGCTTGCAGATTAAAATCTAATCCCAATTTCCAGGGCGGCATGGGTTTATCAGGGTCATAGGTCTTAAGAAAGGCATATATAGTGTGGGTGTTGCCAGCAAGATTTAATAAAAAGGCAGAAATAAGACCGGAAAGCATTGTGGTTCGTCGGCTTATTTTTTCATTTGCAATCTTTGTTAAGTTAGAAGCCAAAGAAAAAGTAGCTACCATCCCAAGTCCAAATAGGTGAGACAGTGCTAGGTTGTAAGTAACCGAGGGCTCGATTCCTGAAAGTTTAGTAAGGAGAGCCGCAATATAATGCCCAAAGTAATAATAATTAATCTGTCCTCCTGCCCACCACATATCAGCAGGGGGGAAATATTTACTTCGCAATATCGCGTTCATAAATCCGAAATCCATGAACTTCTCCAGCCCTTCAATATCCGGTTGAAATCCACGCACAATCGCCCACAAAGAGAACGCCGTTGCAAAAAGAGACTCCTCAAAAACTATGGTCCTGAAATTTTTTCTATGCCACTCAATAAATTCTTTCCCTTCCCTCCTTGCAACAAATAACCAATTATATAAAGCTGTAATAATTATTACTCCCCAGATTACTTCAGTGCTGAAACCGGAAAATAGCTTGAGAATTGAGATAACCCACACGAGCCAACTTACGATTGCTATCCCCACGATCTTAGTTAGTCCGTATCCTCGATCCCAAAATTTATGGAATTTTTTCCAAGTAATCGGCCAAACTATCGCTCCCAAAAGAAACAGAAAAAACCACCAATAGATAATAGCCAAGAGGTCAGACATAACTACAATCCCTCAATATTCTCTCCGTTATTAATCACCAAGTTTATGTCGGCCTTGGTCATTTTTCTTAAATATTTCGCCGTAAACAATTCATCTTCATAAAACTGGTCTATTTTGTTTTCGATAATCTGTCTTGCTTTAAATTCGTGAGGTTGTATATTCCCAGTGTTTATTAGCACCTGATCAAACATCTCTGTTAAGTTGTGCTTACGCAGCCACCACCAAGTCATCTTTTCAAGAAATGCTAATCTCCCAGTAACCAGATAGAGTTTATCCCCGCCTTTCTTGAACTTCAAAATCTTTGCAACCAATATCTGACTCGGTGACCGCACGGCCATAACCGCCGTCCAAAACCACTGCTCAAAAACACTCAAATTAATTCGGTACTTACCCCGACTGTGGTTAAGTTTAAAGATTCTGGGTCTCATGGCGATAACCCCATCCATGTCAAATCCAATTTTCACAAGTATAATTATCCCAGAAAGAAAGGCAAAAATGAACATTCTTATTGTCACCTCTTATTATGTGCCCCACCTTAGCGGACTTACCCTTTATGTTAAGAGTCTAGCCGATGCCCTGACAGGTAATGGACATCGAGTGGATATCCTCACCAACCGTCACTCTGTTACCCTGTCGCCTGAAGAACAAATAACCCAAATAAAGATTCACAGACTACACGCCAACTTCCATATAGGCAAATCTCCGGTCTCCCTGTCTCTGATAAAAAAATCAATCTCTCTTCTGAAGGGAAAAGATCTGGTTATCTTGAATCTCCCTTCTCTGGAATCAGTGCCTGTTGCTTTGCTTACCAAATTGTATCGGAAAAAACTTCTGGTTATTCATCATTGTGATCCCATTGTGGCAGGCCCGTTCGGTGGTCTATTTACTCTTTTTGCGACAATTAGCAATTTTTGGGCCAGCCTCTTGGCCAATAAAATTGTTTCTTATACGAAAGACTATGCTTCTCACTCTCCAGTCCTTTCTCATTTTCTTCACAAAGTCGTCTATGTCTTGCCGCCGATACACAGCTACCCCCCCCTTAGAGATAAATCACAACAAATAGCCAAACTGGTGGGTCAACATAAGTTCAAAATCGGCTTTGCGGGTAGATTTGCAGCGGACAAAGGCATTGCCTATCTTCTAGAAGCTATTCCTTTGATGGAGAAAAAAATCCAAGACTTTGTCATAGTTTTTGCAGGTCCTAGGCATCCAGTTGGGGAGACATACTACAACTCTTTATCCGGGCTTTTAACTAAATATACAGATCGTTTAATTTTCTTAGATTCTATAGACCCCAAGGATATGGGGAGTTTCTATTCCAACATTGATGTTTTGGTTCTCCCTTCGGTCAATCGCACTGAATCTTTCGGCATGGTTCAAGTGGAGGCTCTTTTATCAAAAGTCCCTCTAGTTAGCTCAAATATTCCTGGCGTAAGACAAGTGATTAAAATAACTGACGGAGGGGTCCTAGTTTCGCCCAAATCCAAAGAAGAGATTGCGGCTGGGATAATTAAAGTCTTGTCTGATAAAGGATCATACCAGGGACACGGTCTCAATTTGTTCTCACTTCAAAATTTTTCTAAAAGCATATCTAGCTTAATCTCCTCTATATGAAATCTCTGTCTCGATATATTTATGAGAAGCCAATTTTCCTTACTCTTATTAGAGAAATAGAAGGGGAATTTTATCTAAGATTTAAATCGTTAATTAAAGGAAAAGTCCTCGATTTTGGCTGTGGGGATGGTTTCTTCGCAAAAGAGTTCATAAGAACAAAAATAGATACAGCCTTCGATATAGAACCCAAAATTAACCCCCTGGCCGTAAACTCAGGCATCTATAAAAAGGTAATCATAGGCAAGGGATCGGATTTGCCTTTTGGGGATAATACCTTTGACACTGTTATCTCAAATTGTGTACTGGAACATATTCCAAACCTTAAAGACAGTTTAGATGAGATAGGTAGAGTCCTAAAGCCTGGCGGATATTTCATAGCAACAGTTATGGAAAAGCATTGGGACGATTATCTCTTGGGAACCAAGTTTTTTGGTGGATTCTATTCCGAATGGATGAGGCACAAACAAGTTCATTACAATTTACTCTCGGTGAATGGTTGGATCAAAGCCATTGAAAAAGCAGGGATGAAAGTTGAGACGAAGGAAATCTACCTCACCAGAAGACTCTCGCGTACCATAGATCTGTTCCATTACTTAGGAATTGGCGATCTGCTGACCCATAAAATTTTTAAGAAATGGGTCATCTTTCCGTCTGGAAGAAAGATGTTCCCTTTAGGCCAAATTATAGACTGGGGTAGAAAAGATATTAAAAATATCGGAGGAGCTCTATTTATAATCGCTCGAAAGATTTAAACTCCAAGACGACGCAGGTAAATCTTTTGGTAGAGTATTTCTTACTTTTTGGAAATCTATCTGGGAGAAACTATCTCTCACATTCCCAATTGAAAAGTCGTCATTTTTCATAAATATCGTTACTTTAGGGTGATCATATACAGTAAAAGGTTCCTCAGCCAGATCATCATTGACACGAAAATTAAAAATTCCAGGATAAACCACAAACTCAGCTATTTTAGTAAATCCCAGTTTTCCCGAGAACAACAGTTGGTAATATTTAGTTGCAAGCGGGTATCTTTCTGGAATCTTGGGAATAGAGCCGTAAAGTCGATTGCTTGATATAGAAATAAAGTCAGATTTAACCAATTCTTCGACCAATCTATCTCTCTTTTGAGGGTTTTCATCATCATAAAGTCCCATCTCAACTCCTGGGTATTCGCCTCCGGCATGTCCAGGTAGGATAAGAGGTAATGGGTCATCCCAAAGCTCCCATCCAACCATAGAGCCCTGTGGGATAGCTTTATTCATCCACTCAGAGGCAGTTACCCTGGAATGTGGGAAAATATAAATTCTTTGAAATTCGAGTGTCCAGATAAAAGATATTAAGACACAAGAAGTAAACAGAATTTTAATAAACGCCTTTTGTCTATTGGCCACAAAAAACATCCCCACAAAAAGTGACAATATTGGGTATGCTCCCCAAAAATATCTTTGGGCCTTCGCCAGCAGCAACGCCTGATAACCAAAAGGAACGAGAAGTCCGACAAATATCATTATCAAATATTTATTTTTAGTTCTAATCGTCAGAGCTGTCACCCACCCTAACGCCAAAAAAATCACCAATCCCACAAACCAACCCCATCCCCAAATTGCAATTTCCTGAATTGGCCAGATGAAGTTTGTCCTTGCCCATTGAATAGAAGGAGGCATATCTATCGTTCCCTTTACCATCCCAGATACAGTTTTTACGTTTGCAATAAATCTCTCATCTGGAATCAAGAGAGAAAAATCCTTAAACGCATAAGGCATCCCAACTCGAAGACATGCATAAGCAGATATTAAAAAGATCCCTCCACAAATTAATAGGCTCCTGATTCTGCTCATCTGTGACGTTTTAGATAACGACACGAAGAAAGAAAATCCAATTGCCGGAAGCAACAACCACAACGACAACTTACAAGCTATAGCCAATCCAAATACCCCGCCCATAAGTAGCGCCAACCATTTTTTGGGTTCGTCAATAAACTTAAGTGCCAACAGTAAAGTTAAAGTTCCCAAAAAATTTCCCATCACATCCACAATAAAAAAATGACTATTCTGAATCGGTATCACGGCCATAGAATAAAATAGAGCTGCCACTAAGCCCACCAAATTACCGTTCCCATCCTTATCTCGGTCTACAAACTTTCCCACCCTTTTGCCTATTCCAAATACCACCGCTATCGTCAAAGTATCAAGCCCTGCCGAAGTTATCCGGCCAATAATTAGATACCCGTTATAATCCCCCCAAAGCCATATCGCCGAAATAAGTTTATTGACAAACAAAGGTAATGTTCCGTACACAAAGAAGTCGTAACCTACATTTATAGGATTGTAAGTAGAAACGGAAGTTTTGAAAAAATCAGATAACCCCGGCCATTTCATATCTGTGAGTACCATAGTTAGAAATCTCTCATCGGGATTAAGATGTTGATAACTGTCCCAGTTGACTCCCACTATTCGAAACCAAAACCCCAATATCAAAATTCCCCCCAACAACCACTTATATTTGTTTGCCTTAATATTATCTTTCATAGATTATCAGTCGCGGGTCAAAATCCGAATATAATCATCCTGTGTAAGCTGTCTAATTTTTTTAAACCACATTACTTTCGGGTGGTCAAATACCTCATACGTTTCCTCAGCCGCTCCATCAAGAAATGTTTTTACTTGAAAAATCGCAGATCTCTCAAATCCCAATTCACCGTCAGCCAACGCCTTATAATACCTAGCTGTCATCGGATACTTCTTGGGAAACCTAGTTAAATTTCCATACACTCTTCTACTAGGAACCAAAATCCAATTTGTATTCTCTAGCGTCCCAACCAGTTCAGTCAGTTTTGATGTACCATCACCTTCGTCCAACTCGTAGAAGTTAATCAATTTAGTATTCAGGTTAATAGTGGGAGGCATAGCTATTACTCCCAAATCATATACTTCGCTTAATATTTTATCCTCAGGCGGAATATTTTCTCCGGCCCATCTGGCAGCTGCAATTCTGGTATCTTGTAACCTGTAAACATTAGCGAGTTTAAGTCCCTGGTAGGCAGTCGAAATCAAGATAATCGAGAGAACGATTCCATTCACAAATCTAGCGAACCCATATTTGTATTGCCTCATGCGATTAGCAAACACAGCAATGGTGATATAAACAAACGGCAAAATAGGCGCCAAGTATCTGATCCATTTCACATATAAGAACGCATGGACAAAGAAAAACAACGTAACCCATCCCCAAATTAATCCCAAAAGACTTGGTACTAAAGATGTCGTCGCTTTCTTTCTATGGCCTATCATTCTTACTCCCATCCATGTCCACGCCATAGGCAATATTGCTGTTGCCATAAATCCCAAACTCCACGGCAATACCTGCGTAAGCTGCCATACCACAGGAACTGTCTGCATATATTGAACTGTATAAAACACAGGCAACTTGCCAGTTGCCACATCGCTTTCGTATTTAAGGCCTCGTCTCGCTTCCTCAAAGTTCAAAATAAAAAATGGGGAGGTCAATACAAATACAGCTGCAACCAAAATTAGTGCCACGCTCACTCCGCTCCAGAACTTTCTCGGCCCTCCTTTTTGTAGATATGTACCTATAGCCAATACAGGCAACAGTAAAACACTAGTGATTTTAGTGGAGATAGTCAGGCCAACAGTTATAGCCGAAAACCATAACCATTTATTCTTTTGAGTCTCCTGGAATTTCAAAAAAAACAGGAAAAACCCCAAATACAAAAACGCGAGCAGAGACTCAACTGTTGCAAAATGCGCATATTGGATAAGTCCTGGGCTAAAGGTCACAAGGACAGCCGCGAAGAAAGAAACAAACCGCCATCCCAAATTACGAGCAAACATTCCCTTCACCAATTTGTAAACCAACACAATCGACATAGTTGAAACCAAGGCACTAATAAATCTTCCTACCAATATGGACGTCTCAAATACGTCAGAAGTTAATCGATGTCCGATAACAAATTTGGTTATGAAAAAATACACATAAATTGGAAATGTGCCATAAGCATAAAAATGGGGATCCATCTGTGTCGGTAATTTAAGTTGTGCAACCGCAGTCGCAATATTCCTCTCATCGGGATGGAAAAAGTACCCCTGGCCCCAATTCAATTTCGTGAACCTCACACACCCTCCAACCAAAACCAACAACCCGACAGCTAAATATTCAACTAATCTTTTTTTGCTCATTGGAATCTCTCAAGTCCCCATCAATTTAGCAATCTGCTCTCCCATCTCAACTGCATAATTTGTCCCCCGATCCCAAGGATATACTTGTTGCATGCTCGCCCAATACAGACCTCTAATTGGAGTCTCAAAAGGCAAAATTTCCCGGGAATAATTAACTCCCACCACCGGTTGTGCAAACCTTGCCTTAAATACCCAAACCTTACGAATTTGCTTTGGGGAAAACTCTGGATTCAGTTTCAAAAGGAAAGGGGAGAATCTCTGTATAAGTTCGTTCTCACTCAGTTCGAAAAATTCGTGCTTAGGATCAAGATAATTGCCTATATAAAGCAAGTGATCGCCATCATAGTGGCTCTTATCAATAAGATTTGTGTGCTCAACTACAGCCAGGAAAGGGAATTTGCGATCATTCATGTTTAGCCAATATGTGTTGTCGGGAAAAAACTTTCGCTTGAGAGCAACGACTACGTTTACAGCTCCCAATCCCTCGTAGCTAGCAAGTTTCCGTTTATATTCTTGGGGTAGTTGGGGCACCAATTTAGACAACACAAAACTGGGTCCGGTCACCAATACCTGATCAAATTTTTTAGATTTTAATCTTTTATTTTGTCCAAACTGTAGATCAAACGCGTTCTGTCGGACATTGATCGACTCAATTGCAGCATGATACTCAAACACTACGCTCTTGTCCCGACAAGCAGCCTCAAGTTTATGTGCCAATTGCGAAAATCCTCCGTCAAAATATCCCAACTTAGTGCTCCTCTTTTTGATTCTCGCCCAAAACCAAGCAGCGCTAATCTGCGAGGCCTTTTCTCCAAATTTTCCTTTAAGTAGTGGCTCCCACAAGTTCTTATATGCCTGATCATCAACTTTTTGCAACCACTTGGCAGCAGTTGTTTTCTCTAGATTCTTCCAGTCGGCCAGGTACTTGAGATACGCCATGGCCAGCCCTGTTTTCACTCGCGACCAAAACGGCAGCCGGTCAAACAAAAGCAAACTAGCAGGGGAGTCCAGCTGCCGAATCTCTCCGTCGTAATACGTCGAAGTGGTGGGTCTTATAAAGAAATATTTCTGTCCTACTTCTTGGGCAATTTTCTGAATCGCAATATCAGAAGTAAAGATATGATGATAATGTCGCTCGAGCGGCCACTCCCAATCCTCGTCTTTAAATCCTGCCGCCAAACCCCCAGGTTCACCTTCTCTTTCAAATACAGTTACCGTATGTCCAGATTGGGCCAGTCTCAAAGCGGCAGTGAGTCCGGTAAATCCGGCTCCGATTATCGCTATTCTCATGCCCTTATTCTAAGCCAGATTACAGCGCAAACACTATTGCCATCCCGACCAGAAGTATTCCACCTAGTATTACTCCAATTGTTGTTGTAAACGATCCGCTAACTGGCAACTGTGCTGGTGTGGGAGAAATTGTGGCCTCGGCCAAAGGTGCAGGAGTATTGGTGGGTCCAGCAGGATTAGTTGGCGCAGTCGTGTTAGTAGGCCCAGCCGGATTTGTGGGCACAGGCGTATTTGTCGCCCCTGGAGTGTTCGTTGCTCCAGGCGGAGGAGTGTTAGTGGGTTGCGGAGTAGGCGTTTTAGATGGAGTTGGCGTATTTGTACCAGTCGGGGTCGGGGTATTCGTACCAGCAGGGGTAGTGGGTGTAGCAGTCGCGGTCGGACCCTCAGCTACTACGAAAGTGGTGGTACATGCTTCAGACGCAGCAGCTGGTTGTGATTGAGGTGCAGTGGGAGCTACAGCCTTTCTTGAGGTGAGTTTGATTGCCGCAAATATTGCTGCTATGGCAATTACCAATACTCCCACGACCACCAATACTAACCTCATCTCAACTTTTCCTTCCTTATTTAAACTTTTCATATTATTTATTAGTCCCTCCATCCTTTCCTCACACTATGGACTCTTATTTTCACTTTATACGTGCCGGCCTGAGTTATAGTGTAGCTCAGACTTGCGGTGTATGGTTGTGGTGGGTCAGCCTGTTTCACAGCATCAACTTCTTGAGTTAAAACTACACTGTCGCCTCTCTTTATCGTGAATTCAATCTTATCAATCTTATCCTCAAGTACCTGAGTCGCCCCGACTCCGACTAGCGTTAGCTGATCACCTATCGCTATGTTAGTCGCCGCCTGCCCATTCTTAAGAACTTTTACTTGCTGACACTGCGCCAAGTTTTGCCCAGGAGTAGGTGTGGGCTTGTCGCCACCTCCACCACCTCCACCACCTCCACCACCCCCGCCAGTGCATCCGTTCTTAATTACTTCAAACGATCCACATAACTTTCCATCATCAGGGCCACCGTTACACACTGTATCGACCTGCCCACAACTCCCTGCTGCCTGTTTTGCAGCTGCATACGTAGTGAATTCTTGCTTGTCATCGTAGCAAGTGTTATCACTATTCAGGCTAGAGCAACTAAAAGATAGGTATTTATTACATTTAGCGCCACCCCCACATGCCGAGTCTCCACTTCCTCCAGGAGAAGTCTGATTACACTTATTAACCAAGGTTCCGGCTTCAGGAGAACATACCAGGTTCTGGCCACTACAACATGTCGACCCTGCTGCTTGATTGCATGGCTGACCCACTCCAACACAGGGCCCACCCGGAGTAGATGTGACTGCCGGAGTTACATATCTATATGTTGGAATCGGATTCTTGGGTATAGGAGTCCCAGAACCAGGATGTTCCGAATTAATAGGCCCACAACATTTCATTAGAGGGCAGTCATCATTATAGTTAGTCGAAGTCTGCGTTAAGCTACAAGAGGCCTGGCACGATCCTCCTGACGACTGACACGCAACGCCACCGCCGACCTTGGGATGGTTTGAATTAATCGGGCCGCAACACAACGTCACGGGGCAGTCGTCGTTGTAATTAACCGACGACTCAGTGCTACCACACACAGGTTTACACGATCCTCCTGACGACTGACACGCAACGCCACCGCCGACCTTGGGATGGTTTGAATTAATCGGGCCGCAACACAACGTGAATGGACAATCATCGTTGTAATTGACGGAACTCTCTGTACTGCCGCATAAAGTTTTACATGATCCACCTGACCCTTGGCATGCTGCTCCAAAACCCTCGACTGGATGATTTTGGTTCACGGGTCCACAGCAAACGTTAGAAATGCAGTCATCATTGTAGTTGGCCGCAGTTTCGCCACTGCCGCATAAAGCTTTGCATGATCCACCTGAAGCATTACACGAAGAACCTGCACCAGCAGCAGTGTGGGAGGTGGTAATAGGCCCACAACATTTCGTTAGAGGGCAATCATCATTGTAATTGGTGGAGGTTTGATTCTGTGAACAAAAGAGCTGGCATGATCCACCTGAAGCACGACAAGATGCTCCCCATCCTTCAGCTTCGTGACTTGTGTCCACTGGCCCACAACATTTCGTTAGAGGGCAATCATCATTGTAATTAACCGACGTCTCATTACCACCACACAAAGGTTTACACGATCCTCCTGAGGCCTTACATGATGAGCCACCACCAAATGTAATTACCGGATGATTTGAGTCCACGGGGCCGCAACACAACGTGAATGGACAATCATCGTTGTAATTGGCCGGTGTCTGAGTTGAACCACAGGATGCTTGACACGATCCTCCTGATCCTTGGCATGCAGCCCCACCGCCAACCTTTGGATGACTAGAGTCTATAGGCCCGCAACACAACGTCACGGGGCAATCATCATTGTAATTAACCGACGTCTCATTACCACCACACAAAGGTTTACACGATCCTCCTGAGGCCTTACATGATGAGCCACCACC
>OBEQ011413470.1_pt1 | contig 32876 bp, 36 predicted proteins | sample 1670901 | NCBI WGS metagenome assembly OBEQ01 (sample SAMEA104232315, study PRJEB22302) | groundwater metagenome | biome: forest; feature: aquifer; material: groundwater | place: USA | collected 2011-08-07 | depth 5.4 m | reverse complement strand
CAAACATCCAATCAATCCTTTGTCATTTGCCGCTACCATGGGGAAGTCTCCGAAGTTTTTCCTAATGTATCGGAACAATTTCCGGATTCTTCCCTACTTATCCCTCTCCCAAATTATGAGTTAAGATGCGTAGGCCCTGAGAATATCATCACCTTCCACTTTAACTTCATATTTATTCTGGCTCACGCTTGGATTGGTAAGGCAAGTGCCTGTTGTCACGTCATATTGCCACCCATGCCAAGGACACGTCACAACATTGTCTTCGAGAGAACCTTCCGATAATGGACCGCCGCGGTGGAGACATGTATCATCAATCGCACAAAAACTTCCGCCGATATTAAATAGTGCGATTTCCTTACCGTTCACTTCGACTTTTTTCCCACAACCAGATTCGATCTCCGATTGGGTTGCGACCTTCACGAAATTGCTCATCATTCACCTCTCAATGGTTAAGAAGTATATTCTCCTTAGAAATGCCTGCTCTTTCAAGCAAATTTGTCACTTCTTCTTCCATTGTTTCAGTCCCGCAAACACACACGATGGTTTCACTCGGACGCAAAAATAATTTGGGAATGAGCTGAGTCACACGTCCCCGGAAGCCGGTCCATTTTAAATTGTCCGTTTGGCTAATCGCAATTTGGAGATTCACTTTCTTCGCCCAAAGGTCAAACTCACTTCTATAAGGAATGGCTTCCAGCGTTCGGGCACCATAAAGAAGTGAAATCTTACCGAATTGCTGGTCTCTCCGGAGAACAGATTTCAGGACCGATCGAAGCGGCGAAAGTCCGCTCCCGATACCGATCAAAAGAATATCCTTTCGTTTGAATCGCTCAATAGGGAATCCTTTCCCAAACGGCAAGCTGATTTTGAGATGTTCCCCTGCTTTAAGCTGACACAATTCGTGAGCAACACTTCCCGCCTGATCTTTCAATAAAAACTCAACCCATGGCGCTGCCTCGGGTTCGCTTGCCATCGCAAAATAAGATTCGCGGCCGGCGGATAAAATTTTAACGCATTGCCCTGCTTGAAAATCAAACCTGGTTTCTTCCAAAACGGGAACAATCTTCAGGTTAAAAAGTGAAGGCGTTTCTCGATGGTTTTCCGTAACTTCCATTGAAATCCACTGCGTTTTTGACATCGGTATTTCCTTTGGTTTTTGCCAGAAGAAAACGGTATAATAACCCCTTTCAAATTGCAAGGAAAACTAATGAGCACGAATCAAGAAGCTATATTAATCATTGCGGCGAGCGAACGCGATTCCAATCTTTACTACGCTACCCATTTTCTTGCTCCTGATCCATTCATTTTCACGGAAATCCGTGGAAGAAAAATCTTGGTAATGAATGAGCTCGAGCTCGACCGAGCTCGCAAAGAAGCAATGGTTGATGAAGTCATCCCAACCGCAAAGATTGTAAAAAAATTGAGAGATCGCGGAGTGAAATCCATCACGACTATAGAGATCATTCATTTCTTATTGAAAGAACGTGGGATGAAAAAACTTCTTGTTCCGGCTGATTTTCCAATCGAACACGCAGATCCGCTGCGCGCCAAAGACTATCACATTCGTTATAAGCCAGACCCTTTTTTCGAAAAACGAATGATCAAAACCAAGTCGGAAGTTGAGGCCATTACTGAAATCCTTCGGCATACAGAACGCTCCATTGGGGAAGCCGTTAAAGTACTCAAAGAGTCAAAAATCAATGGGCGCTATTTAATCTATAAAGGAAAGCGCCTCACTTCAGAGATGATTAAGGAAGTCATTAATGTAAGCCTTATGAGATCAGGCTGTATTGCAACTCACACGATTATCTCATGTGGAAAACAGTGCGTAGATCCTCACGATCAAGGATCTGGCCCTCTTCTCGCGCACGAATCGATCGTCATGGATGTCTTTCCCCATTCTTCGAAGTCACGTTACTATGCGGATATCACAAGGACTTTTGTGAGAGGCAGAGCCTCTGAAAAACTAAAAAAGATGTACCGCGCGGTATTGGCAGGCCAAGAAATTGCATTCAAACGGATTCGAGACGGTACAGATGGAGCGAAAATTCACGACGCGATTATGCACTATTTCGAGCAAATTGGATTTAAGACGGGTGAAATCGGCGGCCGAATGCAGGGATTTTTCCATGGAACCGGTCACGGCTTGGGTCTTGATATTCATGAACCGCCGCGAATTTCGCGCGGCAAGGATATCCTGCATGCCGGTGAAGTGGTAACGGTGGAACCGGGTCTCTATTATCTCGATGCAGGCGGCGTCAGAATTGAAGACGACGTCCTCGTCACCAAAACTGGCTGTACCAACCTTACTAAATTTCCCAAGTTTCTAGAAATCTAATCTTGGTTGGTGCTGTACCGATTTCCAATTTACCGCTGCGTAACTCCCATATCTCCCAAAGCACAATGGTTAAGCGCTTCACCGCCTGGTCCGGCTGGAAGCCAAAAGAGACCAAGTTCTACAACACCTTGAACCGTTCGAATCACGGTGTAACCAAGTCCTTTGCCGATTCCGCTTAAAACATTTCCGCCTGACTTTCCAGCGTGAACAGGCTGAGCAAACAAATTGGTCCACCCCAGGCCAATATTTACAAGCCCACGCCCGATTTTTCCAGGAGCGCTTTTTCCAAAATTTTGAGATTCAGCAGCTTCGCAAACCCCACAGTGCAGAGATGAGGGATTGATTTCCTCACCCACCGGCGCAGCAGCTCCCGCTATACCCGGCCTAAGAAAAATTAAAAGCAAAGCTAAAAACAAAACCCAAACTTTTTTCATAATATCCTCCTTTACCATTGAAACGCTAAAAAGGATATCACCAAACGTTCGATCCCCGCTACATATTTTCGCAATCGGGACGATAACGTATATGATGCAACTAACAGCATCGCTCAAAGACAAGAAACAGTTCTTCACAAAATCAACTTCAGAGAGGCGATATTTTTGGAGCCCCGAACGCCGCCGTTATGTTCGATACCCCTGCGGCTGGACCATCCGATTCTGGGAACTTACGGAAAAAACTTCCGCCAAATCCTTTTATAACGGTAAATGCAAAAATGTAAGCCAGGGCGGAATGAAAATCGCGGCGCTTCAACCGGTTTCTCGAAAAGCAATCGTTTTGGTAGACTTTGACCCCAACTTGTTTTCCAAATATGTCAAACTGAAAAATATTCTTCGCGTTGCGGAAAACCGGCTTCTTGCGGAGGTAGCGTGGAGACACTTGAACCTTGGCACAGGAGTATTCGAAGCGGGCCTTTCTTTCCTCGAAGCGCGCAAGCACGATGAATACGAATCGCTGATTGCAAAAGCCGGCGCAATTTAACCGCAACCGTCATTACCCCTACTGGGCGATGACGACTTCAGATAAATTCGGGGACTATTTTTCTGGGAAGAAGCTTCTGAACAAATCCTCTAATTAAAAGCTCGCGGATTCCTTCTTCACCTTTTTGGCCGAGATCGCGCGTATAATCGTTCACATACATCCCGACGAAACGATCTCCTGCTTGACGGGAAATCCCACGGCCGAAAGGAAGAGCATAATCGAGCGCTTCATCTCGGTGATCGAGTGAATAAAGAATGCTTTCCTTGAAAATAGCCGAAACGGCACGCATTTTTTCTTCACCCAAATCTTTTCTCACCACATCAATTCCCAAAGGAAGCGGAAGTTTCGTTTTTTCCCACCACCACTCGCCAAGATCGATGACTTTGAATAAACCCGTTTCCTGATAAGTAACCTGCCCTTCATGAATAATCAACCCAGCATCTACCTTACCTGCTTTTACATAATCTAAGACTTTGTCGAACGGCACAAGTATATAAGAAAACTCTTTCTCAAAAAGCCTCAGGGCTAAGCTCGCGGTCGTCAAAGCTCCCGGAATTGCAATTTTTTTCCCGCGTAACTCATTCGGTTTCAACTGGCCGCGAGCCACAACAATAGGACCATATTTTTCACCGATGCTTGCGCCAGAACGCATAATTGCATAATGATCTGTAAGATAAGCATAGGCATGAACGGAAACGGCTGTTGCTTCCAGTTCTCCGCGAAGCGCGCGCCGATTGAGGGATTCGATATCTTCTACAATATGGAGGATTCGATAACCATGCAGATCAATTCTATTTTTTGCGATCGCATAAAACATGAACGCATCATCAGGATCAGGGCTGTGTCCAAATCGTATGGTCGTCATAGGGTTGCTTTCATACCACAAGAGTCCATAAAAAACAAGTGAGACACCTGCTTCTCGAAACTCGCATTGAGGGCAGGAATATGTTAGACTACCATTTTTTCGAGGAGTCAAAATGCAAAATAAATTGAACAAACGAAGTTCAATCATTACAGAAGGCCCTTCCCGTGCGCCCTCCCGAGCCATGCTCAAATCCATGGGACTCACCGATGAACAAATCAATCGCCCAATGGTCGGAATTGCTAATACTTGGACTGAGACGATGCCATGCAATTTCCATCTAAGACGCCTCGCTGAAAAAGTAAAGGAAGGTGTTCGTCAAGCTGGCGGTACACCGATCGAATTCAACACGATTGCCATTTCCGATGGAATCACGATGGGCACAGAAGGAATGAAAACCTCCCTCGTAAGCCGCGAAGTGGTAGCTGATTCTATTGAACTCGTTGCGCGCGGTCATTATTTTGATGCGATGGTCGCCATCTCAGGCTGTGACAAAACAATTCCGGGAACCGTAATGGCACTTTGCAGGATTGATGTACCAAGCCTTATGGTTTATGGCGGATCGATCGCACCTGGAAAATTTCGAGGTCGAGACGTGACGATTCAAGATGTGTTTGAAGGCGTCGGGAAATTTGCGGCGGGTAAAATGACCGAAAGCGAACTCCACGAATTGGAAGACAAAGCTTGTCCTGGTGCCGGCGCCTGTGGAGGACAATTCACAGCCAACACCATGGCCACAGCATTTGCCGCTCTCGGAATTTCCCCTATGGGAACAAACGATATTCCAGCCATGGATCCCAAAAAAGACGAAGCGTGCATCGAAGCTGGAAAACTTGTGATGGAACTGCTCAAAAAAGATCTTCGTCCATCAAAAATTATTACACGCGCATCACTTGAAAACGCGATCGCAGCCGTCTGCATGACGGGCGGCTCCACCAATTCGGTTTTACATCTTCTTGCTGTTGCACATGAAGTGGGAGTCAAGCTTTCGATTGATGATTTCGACAAAATCAGCAAAAAAACTCCGCTCTTGGGAGATTTAAAACCGGGCGGCCGTTATGTGGCAACGGATCTTCATCAAGCGGGTGGTGTGCGAATTATAATGAAAAGACTCATGGATGCCAACGTTCTTAATTCAAAATGTTTAACGGTTACTGGAAAAACAATTGGTGAAGAAGCAAACACCGTAAAAGAAACTGCGGGTCAAAAAGTAGTTCGCTCATTGAACGACCCATTGAAACCCACCGGTGGTTTAGTCATTTTAAAAGGCAATTTAGCTCCGGAAGGTTGTGTTTTAAAAGTTGCCGGCGAAAAACGGCTTACCTTTACAGGACCCGCGCGTATTTTTGATTGCGAAGAAGACGCGTTTAAAGCGGTGAAAAATCAAAAAATTAAAGCAGGTGATGTGGTGGTCATTCGCTACGAAGGACCCAAAGGCGGCCCGGGAATGCGCGAGATGCTAGGTGTGACGGGTGCTCTTGTGGGCGAAGGTTTGGGTGAGTCCGTAGCACTGCTTACAGATGGCCGGTTTTCCGGCGCCACGCATGGCCTGATGGCGGGACATGTAGCGCCTGAAGCAGTGGACCGCGGTCCGATCGCTATTCTAAAAAATGGTGACCAAATTACATTGGATATTCCAAAACGCCGTCTTGATGTTGTGCTCACACAAGCAGAAATCAAAAAACGATTCAAGAATTGGAAACTGCCTAAACCTCGCTACACCTCAGGCGTGATGGCAAAGTACGCTCGTCTCGTCTCCTCCGCTTCCAAAGGTGCCGTAACTGGTTAGACAATGCGCTTTGATGCCGTTGTATTCGATATTGATAACGTTTTAGTCGATACGCGCGCTTCCTACACCGATTGCATCCGGAAAACAGTTGAAACTTATCTCGGAAAAGTTCTTGGATTCCAACCTTCAAGAACTCCTCTTCTCACTCGCAAAGATGTAGAGCAATTTAAATCCTCAGGCGGATTTAATGATGATTGGGACACCTGTTATGGCTTCTTGCTTTATTTTCTTTCAAAAAAGGTAAGAAAGCCTACGATCCATGAACTGGCCAAACAAAAAGACATTCCGAAGCTAACTCAAAGTGTGAGCTCAAAACCTTTGGGTGTGAAAGGTGCTGAAAAGATTTTGGGGAAACGAAAAGAGGTTTCGATTAAAAAAATAGAGGAGATCTTTCAGCGATTTTATCTAGGTGAATTTGTTTGGAATGAAAAACTTCTGATTCCAAAGTTGTTCCTTAAACATCTGAAGCGTCTTGGCTTAAAAATTGGGGTTGTTACAGGACGCGACCGAGAAGAAGCAAGCTTCGCCCTGCGCAGATTTCAAATTGACTCTCTCATTGACGCAATGATCACTACAGACGACACGCCCAAAAATCTGAAGAAGCCGCACCCATACGGTTTGTTGAAAATTTCTGAAAAACTTGGCCGGAATTTGCGTTATCTCTATGTTGGGGACTTGCCAGATGATATCTTGGCGGCCAGGCGAGCCAAAGGAAAAATGAAAATTGCCTCTTGCGGATTTCTTGCTGCATCAACTTTGCTGGACAAAATGAAGAAGGAACTTAAAAAAGCGAAAGCAGATTATGTATGTAAGAAACCGAAAGAATTATTAAAAATAATCCTACACTAATCCGCCCATTTGCCATTGACCTTAATCCTCATTCGCCTGACTCCCCACCTGAGCGCCGCCTTGTGACCTCCCAGGGAATCGGGAATAAAAAGATCGATGTGCTTGCCTTTGATTTTTCCACCGCGATCTTCGACACGGAAATTGCGCCTTCGGTGCAATAAACCGAACACAGCACCCCAATCCTGAGGCCAGTGCGGAATAAGTCCAACACGAGTTCCAATTGGAAGAGCGGGATCGGCGGCAAGACCGCCCCAGTACACTTTCTTACCGCTTGCAAAACGGCCGTCGTGGTACTTTTTCACATTAATGCAAATGGGACAATTGCAATAAGCGGTCACCAAATAAAGATGCCTTCCCCAAAATGCGTAATAAATACTCCAAAGCGCGATCGTGAGAAACCCATAGGCAAGAATTGCTTTCTTGGTGCGACTAAAAAAAGAATGGCTGTGATTCACCAAGGCAGAAAGGGGGTAGAAAAATTAACTACACGGAAAAGGATTCGCCGCAGCCGCAGGTTTTTTTGGCTTGGGGATTCAAAAATTTAAACCCCTGACCTTCAAGACCATCTACAAAATCCAGTGTTGTGCCGTCTAAGTAGAGATCGCTTTTGGGATCCACGAGTACCTTAATTCCCTCAATTTGCTGAATGTGATCGCCTGGACGCTCTTGATCAAAACCAAGCTTATAGGAAAGTCCTGAACATCCGCCGCCTTGGATGCCGACTCTGAGACCTAGCTCAGGCTTCCCCTGCTTCTCCAAAAGTCGTTTGGCTTCGGCGGCTGCGCTTTGAGTAACTGCAATCATTTTGAATCTCCTTTATTAATTATACCAGAAAAATTATACATTTCCCACAATCGCTTGAGAATAAATAGGCGATTGAGCCCGAAGCCGCTTGACCACTTTCACCACTCGATCAATGGTATCATTTACTTCCTTTTCGGTAGTGAATCGGCCCAATCCAAAGCGAATGGAGGTGTGGGCCAAATCTTCCCCAACCCCTAAAGCTTTTAATACATAAGAAGGTTCCAAATTTGCAGAGGTACAAGCAGATCCTGAAGAAACCGCAACTTCTTCGCTGATCTCGTTCAGGAGCGACTCTCCTTCTACAAACCGAAAACTCATGTTGAGATTTCCGGGAAGTCTTTTTTCCAAACTTCCGTTAAGATGCACGTCTCCAAGTTTTTCAGTGAGCCCTTTTCTAAGTTTTTCACGCAAATGAAGAATGCGTTTTGCTTCCCCATCCATTTCGCGTTCACAAATTTCAGCCGCTTTCCCAAATCCAACAATGGCAGGCACATTCAGAGTCCCGGATCTCAAACTACCTTCATGACCGCCGCCGTGAATCACGGGGACAAGTCTGACACGGGGATTTCGTTTCCTCACGTAAAGTGCCCCGATTCCCTTGGGTCCATAAATTTTATGCGCTGAAATACTGACAAGGTCCATCCCCATAGCCTGAACGTTCACAGGAATCTTTCCAATGGCTTGAACAGCGTCACAATGAAAGAAAATTTCGTGTTCCTTCGCCATTTCACCAATTTCACTGACAGGTTCGAGCACACCGATTTCATTATTGGCATACATCACGGAAATTAAAACGGTCTTGGGTGTGATGGCTTTCCGAAGGTTTTCTAAATTGATCAAACCGTCGTTACTCACGGGAAGATAGGACATTTGAAAACCCGCTGCTTCCAAAAATTTACAGGTATCGAGAACTGATTTATGTTCGATAGCGGTGGTAATCATGTGATTGCCTTTTTCCCGGTACATTTCGGCAATCCCTTTGATGGCGAGATTATTAGATTCTGTCGCACCGCTTGTGAACACAATTTCCCCGGCCTCGTGAGCATTAATGAAACGGGCTATTTTTGCACGCGCTTCTTCGACCGCTTCGCGCGCACGTTGGCCAAAGGCGTGGCTTCTGCTTGCTGCATTACCAAATTCTTCTTTGTAGTAAGGAAGCATGGCCTCAAGCACACGCGGATCAACCGACGTTGTCGATTGATTGTCCATATAAATTGGGTGTTTTGCTGACATTTGGTTATCTCTATCTACTCGTCATGTTACAACATGCCAAGTTTGAGCTTGGCCGCATCTGACATTTTGCTTTGATCCCAAGCTGGCTCCCATACGAGTGCGACGTCGACTTCTTCCACGCCGGGGAGGCGCTTAATCTTCTCCTCTGCATCCCGTTTCAGCGCTTCACCCATTCCGCAGCCCGGTGCAGTCAAAGTCATTTTAATATTCACGCGATAACCCAATTCTGGCTTCGGTAAGGGCGTAATCTGACATTCGTAAACAAGGCCGAGCTCAACAATATTGATCGGAATTTCAGGATCGTAACAAGTACGCAACTGATCCCAAACCAATTCTTCCAAAGATTTCTCTTTGCCGGTTTCTTGAACACTTGACACAGAAGAAATTTTTCCTTTGCCAAGCGCATCACCGTCTTCCCCTGCAATGCGGGCCATATAGCCATCCATTGTAACTACAGTATAAGTTCCGCCGAGCGATTGGGTAATTTTCACTTCAGTCCCCTTTGGAAGTTTCATTTTGCTTCCGCTTGGAATTTGAATGGCTTCGCAATCGCGGCTCAACTTAATCGGTTCATCTGGTGGCATATAAGTTCTCATTCGGTACAAACGGTTTTACCGTTCGCCTCCATCCCGGCGCGAAGCGTATGCCAGGCAAGTGTTGCACATTTAACTCTCACTGGAAATTCAGAAACTCCTGAAAATACAGATAATTTCCCGATCTTTGTTTGATTCAGCTTAGCACTTGCTTCTCCAGAAAGCATTTTGTGAAACTCGCTGAAAAGTTCCTCTGCTTCTCGAACGGTTTTTCCTTTGACGCTTGCGGTCATCATGGAAGCAGACGCTTTTGAAATGGCGCAGCCAGAACCTTGAAAGCCAATATCCTTAATGGCATTCCCTTGAATCTCCAAATAAAGTTTAATTTTATCGCCGCAGAGCGGATTAAATCCTTCGGCTGTATGATTGGCATGCTCCAATGCACGAAAATTGCGCGGTTTTTTGCTGTGTTCCAAAATCAATTCTTGATAAAGCTCGCGAAGTTCTGAGGAAACCATTATTTGAATACCTCCAAAACATTGTGAATACCCTGAACCAAACGATCAATTTCTTCCTTCGTATTATAAAACGCAAACGATGCTCTCGCCGTAGCTGGAACGCCGAACCGATCCATCACAGGCATCGCGCAATGGTGTCCAGCGCGGATTGCAATTCCCGCTTGATCTAAAATGGTACCGACGTCATGAGCATGAATGCCATCCAAAACGAAAGACACGATGCTTGCTTTCTTTTTGGCTGTTCCAATCATCCGTAAACCTTTGACTTCAGAAAGTACTTTGGTTGTATAAGAAAGTAGCTCTTGCTCATAAGTTGCTATTTTTTCAAGGCCAATCTTGCTCATGTAACCAATCGCTGCTCCAAGTCCAATCACACCCGAAATGTGGGGCGTTCCAGCTTCAAATTTAAATGGTAACTTGTTGTAAGTTGTCTTCTCGAATGTAACGGAGCTAATCATATCGCCCCCTCCCTGATAAGGCGGCATTTTTTCAAGGAGTTCAGCTTTTCCGTAAAGCACACCGATACCTGTGGGGCCGAACATTTTATGGCCCGAAAATACAAAAAAATCACAATCAAGTTCTTGGAAATCCACAGGAATATGAGGGACTGATTGGGCTCCGTCTACTAAGACTGGAGCGCCGATACGATGCGTCATTTCAATGATTTGTTTAACTGGATTAATCGTTCCGAGCGCGTTTGAAATGTGAGAAATGGAAACAAATTTCGTTTTTTTGCTGAGAAGTTTTTCATATTCACCCAAAAGCAACTCCCCGGTATCATTAATTGGAGCGATTCGGAGTTTCGCGCCAATTTGCTCACACAAAATCTGCCACGGAACAATATTGGAATGGTGTTCCATCGCGGTAATAATAATTTCATCGCCTGCTTTAAGAAAAGTGCGTCCGTAGCTTTGAGCAACTAAATTAATTCCTTCAGTAGCTCCGCGGACAAAAATGATTTCTCGAGATTCTTTGGCGCCCAGAAAATGTTGAATGGCAACTCGTGCATCATCATAAGCATCTGTAGCTTGCTGGCTCAAATAATGAATCCCTCGGTGGATATTGGCATTTTCCATGGAATAATATTGATTGATCGTGTCAATAACAACCTGGGGTTTTTGAGTCGTTGCAGCATTGTCTAAATAAACAAGAGGCTTCCCATAAACCTTTTGTGTCAAAATAGGAAAATCTTTCCTGTACTTTTGAACGTCAAAAGGAGTTTGCACCTTTTTTTTGCGTTCCAACACTGCGCTCCGTTTGCTACCGTTTGCCATGTTAACGCCTTACCACCGACAACTTTTCCAACTTCGCAAGCAGTTCGCGATTCATTTCCGCTCGAAGAGGTTCTACTTTAATGCGCTCGATCACTTCGTTCGCAAACCCATAAGAAAGAAGTCTTCGAGCAGCTTCCTCATCGATCCCGCGGGTTTTGAGGTAAAAAACCGCTTCTTCATCCAACTGCCCTACTGCCGCACCGTGCGTGCATTTCACATCATCATTCAATATTTCAAGCTGCGGTTTGGTATCCACCGTTGCTTCTTCAGAAAGAAGTAAATTCTTATTCGTCTGTTCCGCATCCGTACGCTTGGAATTCTTGTGTACGAAAATTTTCCCGCTAAAAACAGCCGTGGCTTTCCCCCCTATAATTCCTTTATAAATCTGACGACTCTTGCCGCACGGTTTGGAATGATCGATCAGAGTCGTATTGTCTACGTGCTGTTTTCCATCCGTAAGATAAAGACCGTTCAATTCACATTCCGCACCTTCTTGATCGAGTATCACATTGAGGTTATTCCTCGCAAGGCTTGCGCCTATTGAAATAGATGAAGATGAAAACTTGCTGTCACGCGCTTGATGAACTTGGGTCGTCCCAATATGAAAAGCGTTTTCACTTTCCTTCTGAATTTTATAGTGATCCACTACAGCGCCTTCAGCTAAAACAATTTCTGTAACCGCATTCGTAAAATAGACACCCTCTTCCTTATCTCCCACCATCTTGGGGGGAGGGGGGTGGAGAGTAACATAACTTTCAACAATGGTTGCTTTGCTATTTCTTTCAGCAATGATCAAGATTCTAGGATAAGTCACAATACTTTGACCTTGAGGAGCCGAAATGAAAAGTAAATGGATCGGTTCTTCAACCACTTTTCCTTCCGGTAAGTAAATGAAAGCGCCGTCGCGAAGAAAAGCAGTGTTTAAAGCCGTGAAAGCACTTCGATCGTAAGAAGCATAACGAGTAAGGTAAGGTTCGATCAGCTTCGAATCCGATGTCAAAATGGGTTCCAAATTTCCGATCTTCAAACCATTTTTTGAAACCGCCACTGACGAAAACTCTTTTGAATAAATTCCATTTACAAAAACAAGTCTCTGCCAATTGTTTTGCCCAAAAAGAAATGGTTCGATTTTTTGTAACGAAAGACCTTGGGAAGCAGAGTCGAAAACAGACTTAAAAGGAGTCTCTGCGATGGGACTGACATTCGTGTATTTCCAGCTTTCTTCCCGCATCGTCGGAAAACCAAGATCAGAAAACCGGGCGATCGCTGACCTCCGAGTTTGATGAATCCAGGAAGGGGTTTTTCGATTCGCGCTTTGCTCAAATGATTCAAACGCGGAAAGGTAAATCTCTTTTTTAGTTTTGGATAGGGCGGCTTGAAGTTCCATCGTAATCCCGCCTCCTTATTTCCCTGACCCCTGAGCGGTCTCAGGCTCTATCTTAACCCAGTCGTATCCCTTTTCTTCGAGGCGAAAGGCCAGCTCTTTTCCGCCAGATTTCACAATACGTCCATCGACAAGCACATGAACATAATCTGGGATAATGTAATTGAGAAGTCTTTGATAGTGTGTTACCACGAAAAAAGCTCGATCCGGCGTTTTGAGTTTATTGACCCCTTGAGCCACAATTTTTAAAGCGTCAATGTCGAGACCTGAATCTGTTTCATCTAAAATAGAAAGCGTAGGTTCAAGCACTGCCATTTGAAGCACTTCATTGCGCTTTTTCTCACCGCCCGAAAATCCTTCATTGACTGGGCGGTTGATAAAGCTGGCATCCATCTCAACCATTTTTATTTTTCCTTTTAAAAATTCGAGAAAATCAACCGCGTCAATTTCCTCAAGACCCTTATGGGCCCTAATGTCATTGAGCGCCGCTTTAAGAAAATACGCATTGCTCACGCCCGGAATTTCGACTGGGTATTGAAACGCTAAAAAAATTCCTTCGCGCGCTCTGAGTTCGGGACTCATTTCAAGAAGGTTTTTCCCTTGATAAATCACTTCGCCTTTGGTCACAGTATAATTTTCATTCCCCGCCAGCACTTGAGTCAGCGTGCTTTTTCCCGATCCGTTTGGACCCATGATGGCATGGACTTCTCCCGCATTAATTTTAAGGTTAATCCCCTTTAGAATTTCTTTTCCTTCTATGTTGACATGTAAATTCTTAATCTCTAACATTTTTCTCCAATCTCCTTAGCCAACAGCACCCTCGAGGCTCACGCTCAAAAGTTTCGAGGCCTCAACGGCAAACTCCATCGGTAAATTTTTGAACACTTGTTTACAAAAACCATTAATGATCATGGAAACAGCGTTTTCGGGTGAAATTCCGCGCTGCTTACAATAAAAGAGCTGATCTTCACTGATCTTCGAAGTCGAAGCTTCATGCTCGACCCTAGCGGTTTTATTTTTCACTTCAATATAAGGAAACGTGTTGGCGCTGCACTTATCGCCCAAAAGAAGTGAATCACATTGAGTGTAGTTTCTTGCGTTATACGCTTTGGGCTGAACCTTGACGAGACCGCGATAGGTGTTGTTGCCGTGGCCTGCGGAAATCCCTTTGGAAATAATGGTGCTTCTCGTATTTTTTCCAATATGGATCATTTTCGTACCCGTATCCGCCTGTTGATAATTATTCGTAAGCGCCACGGAATAAAACTCTCCGATTGAATTATCGCCTTGCAATATGACGCTCGGATATTTCCAAGTGATAGACGAACCTGTTTCGACCTGTGTCCAAGAAATTTTGGAATTGTTTCCTGCGCATTTGCCACGTTTCGTTACGAAATTATAAATTCCGCCCTTACCTTGTTTATCTCCCGCATACCAATTTTGAACCGTGGAATATTTAATTTGAGCTCCTTCAAGCGCCACAAGTTCGACGACCGCAGCGTGCAATTGATTCTTATCGCGGATTGGAGCTGTACATCCTTCCAAATAACTCACATAACTTCCTTCTTCCGCAATAATCAACGTACGTTCAAACTGGCCTGTATCGGCGCTATTAATTCTGAAATAAGTAGAAAGCTCCATTGGGCAACGCATACCTTTTGGAATGTAGCAGAACGAACCGTCACTAAACACAGCGGCATTTAACGCAGCGTAAAAGTTATCGCCGTAAGGAACCACGGAACCCATGTATTGCTTCACAAGATCGGGGTGATTGTGCACAGCTTCTGAGAACGAACAGAAAATAATTCCAAGTTTGGCAAGTTTTTCTTTAAAAGTGGTCGCTACGGAAACGCTATCGAAAACTGCGTCCACGGCAACGCCTGCAAGACGTTTTTGTTCTTCAAGCGGAATTCCAAGTTTTGTATAAGTGTCGAGGAGTTCCTTATCCACTTCTTCCAAACCTTTCGGGCCGTCTTTTTTCTGTTTGGGTGCGGAATAATAAATAATGTCCTGATAATCAATTTGAGGGTAGTGAACATTTTGCCACGTCGGCGGCTCCATTTTAAGCCATCGTCTGTAAGCATTAAGGCGCCATTCGAGCATAAAAGCAGGTTCTTTTTTCTTTTGGGAAATGAAGTGAATGGTTTCTTCGCTTAACCCGCGAGGAGCGGTATCCGCTTCAATGTTGGTAATGAATCCCCATTTATATTCTCGATCAATCAGTGCCTTCGCCTTGTTCACCATCATTCAACTCCTTACTAGCCCGCGGCCACCAAATTTTTGACTTGATGTTCTTCTTTTGCAATTATCTCAAGTGTGACCGAGCCGTAAAAGTGATCCAAAAGTTCTTTGGTTCTTTGCCAAACCGGTCTGAGTCCACACATCGAAAAATGAGTGCACACAATTTTATCGCGAATTACAGGGTCGCAAAAAACTCCAAACGCTCCAAACGTATGTACATCAAAAGTCGATCCGCCTTCCAAAGCTTCGATAATTTCTTTCAATGTGATTTGCGAAGCGGGCCGTGCCAAAGCATACCCACCCTGTTTTCCCTGATGCGAAATCACAATATTGGCTGACCGGAGCTTCTGCAAAATCTTCTCAATGTAAGCCGGAGAAAAACGTTCTGTCTTGACGATTTCTCTAATCGTTACCATGTCGGCTGAAGAATGCTGCGCCATATAAATCAGGCAAACCAGCCCATATTCAGTCTTTGTTGTGAACTTCATCTAATTTCCCTCTCTTTAAGGCTCTCTAACTAAAGTATACTAAACCAGACTATTTTTGTCCAGATTAATTTATTTATCATAAGCCGTTCTCTATAAATTACTTATGGAAACACCATATTTTAAAATTGGGGGCAAAAAAGGAGGGTTTTAACCTGGCTAGTTTTGAGTCTTTTGTGCGGATTTTAGGAATAACGAGTTAATAATTTCAAAACGCTTTTTGAAATCAACACCCGAAATAACTGGCCGCGCACCTTGAGTCGTCAATTCCTGCTTCAATTCCACCCAGGATTTGCAACCGCTGTAATCAGGATCGTTGGCAACAATCAAATGAGGTGAGGGGAGTTCAAAAATGCGGACTAGAAGCACGAACAGCCCTTTCTGGCGTCCAAAATGGAAACGCTCGTGAATCGCTTTCTCAGACCAAACATGATATGGCTCAAGACGTTTCAGATCACTTTCCTCTGTGAGATGGATAACGTTTGTGGTTCGAGCGTAATAACGAATGGGGGTTTTGGCAGGATCAGGTTTCGCTTGGATGGCTTGACTCAAATCGTCATAAGCAATCGGTTTTAAATCTTCTTTATTCTGATGTTCATAAGTGGGAAATAAGAAAAATTCATTATGCTCAATTTGAAATTCTCCGCTTTTTTCCCGAACGCCGCCTTTGCGTAAAATTAAAATTTGCTTTCCTTGGGCAAGAGCACCAACAATACTGGCCCATTCCTTGAACGCAATATGATTTTCCTTCTGCATTTTTTCTAAAGGCCCCTCAAAATTTGTTCAATTGTCTCCGGAAGTTTTTTCGCCAATTGGGATTTGGTCAAAATAAAACGGCACCCATATTTTTCCGCTCGCTGGCGGACATCCTCCCGAACATGTGAAATGAACGCAACGATTGGAAATCTAGGATTGTTTTCTATGATGTTGCTAATGTGCCGGAAAATCCAATCCGAGTTTAACCCTGAAAGATCAACGATCATCATCAGAGGCGCAAAAGTTTTTACAAGCTGAGACAACTGCTCGCCTTGTGATGCGAAGTAAAGCTCAACGTCCTTGGACCTGGCAATTCCTTCAAGTTGAGACCTGAAATATAAACTCTCGATAACAGCCAAAACACAAGGTTTCTTCATGCCTGATATGCTTGGTACTTAAAACAAGCTTGTAGGAAAGGAGGGATCTTTTTTTGTACTGACAGCGTCACTCCATGAAATTGGGATTTCATACTTTTTCCAGTCACGGTTTGAAATGAAATAAACGCGGTTCTCCCGGCAGCCGTAATCATAGATTTCTTTTGTGAGTTTAACATCGTTCAAACAATAACGTTTTAGTTCTTCAATTCTTCCCTGTTCATACAAATTAACGGCGTTCCACCCTTCGCCGGTTTTGGTAATTCCTAAAGTGGCTTGCGCAACACTGTGAAGGGCAACTCGGTGACCTCTTACTTTTTCGATTTCTTCCATGAGATCTAAGACCGGAAGCGTTTCAATAGATAGGAAAAGATAAGGCGCCAAAACGGGAAGATCAAAACGTCTGATGTTAAATCCAATCAAAAGCTCTCGGGACTTAAGCCGTTCTTCAAGTATTGAAAGTTCAGACTCTTCATAAATTTGATATTCGTCATTCAAATAGTCATAAATTCCGACCACTGAAACCTTCAACTTATGAAGATTCTGGCGACCCACTTCATCAAATGTTTTTTGAGTCTCGAGATCTAGGACTAGATAATTTTGAGCCATTTGTAACCTCAATGATCCCGATAAGTTTCGCAAAGAGATGACCAATTAGCAAGCAAAAAATGACATGAATTTTCTATTGCAGTTTTCACGCGCTTTACTATAATGACATCCAATTCAAGAGGAAATCGATGGCAAAGACGAAAGATTGGGCTTTAATTCTTGGTGCCTCAAGCGGCTTTGGAGAAGCTACGTCGCTTGAACTGGCGCGGCACGGCATCAATATTTTCGGTGTTCATCTGGATCGAAAAGCAACTCTTGTTAACGTAGACCGCATCGTCGGTGAAATTAAACAATCAGGCTGCGAAGCTCAATTTTTTAATGTAAACGCCGCCGATGAAGCTAAAATAGATGAAGTAGTAGCCACCATTGAAAAAACCTTTCAAGAACAACCAGGTTCGCATTTAAGAGTTGTGCTTCATTCTCTTGCCTTTGGAACGTTAAAACCTTTCATCGCGGACAATCCCAACGATGCCATCACAAAAGTCCAAATGGATATGACGGTCGACGTCATGGGGCACAGCTTGGTTTATTGGGTCCAGCGGCTTGTGCGTAAAAAACTCTTGGGCAAAGGCAGCCACATCTACGCCATGACAAGCGCGGGAAGCTCGCGGGTTTGGAAAAGCTATGGCGCGGTCTCAGCAGCAAAAGCAGCTTTAGAATCTCATATCAGACAATTGGCTTTGGAATTAGCTCCGCTGGGCGCTACAGCCAACGCTATTTTGGCGGGCGTTACTGACACACCGGCTCTTCGGAAAATTCCCGGAAACGAATATATGATTGAAATGGCTGCGAAGAAAAATCCAAACGGCCGTTGCACAACTCCTCAAGACGTAGCCAAAGCAATCGCTATTTTCTCAAATGGCGCTACAGCTTGGATGACGGGCAATACCATCCGCGTGGACGGCGGAGAGAACATAGTCGAATAATCCGCAGTCCCGACATCTCATAAAAATTAATGAACGTCGGGGCGGGGGGCGAAAGCATAGTTGAATAAGTTGGTTTTATTTTAAAGCCGCTCGTACAATTCCCTCAAAGAACTAATTCGAGCTTCAGGCGGGAGAGAACTTCCATTACCGTTTCGGTCCAGAAGAAAAGCTGTAATTCCTACACGATTTGCTCCAACAAAATCTTCCTCGTAGGTATCCCCAACGTGAATGGTTTCTTCAGGCGATGTGCCAGCCTGCTTCAAAGCTGCTTTGAAAATTTTTGCCGAAGGTTTCGTCGCGCCGCAAACACTTGAGCTCAACAAAAAATCAAAGTAAGAATCAAGGCCTAGATTTCGCACGAGACGCGGAAGTCTCAAATCCCAGTTGGAGACAATTCCAAGCGTGAATCCTTGTTTTCTGAGGTCAGTAAGTACCTCCAAAACTTCCGGATAAATTTCCCACAAATGTTTTTCCTCAAAAGAACGATGCAATACTTCAAAAAACTCGTCAAAGCGTGGAACACCTCCATGAGAATCAAAAACCTCTCGCACCAATGTATGCCACCAATCGCGCTCTTTTTTCTCATTCGTTTCTGCGCCGAGTGAAGAAAGTCCGCCGCGCCTTTTCCAAGCTGAATGAAACTCAAGTTCTAAAACTTTCGGATCGCAATTTGCACCAAAGGAGGACGCTGTGCGCGCATAAATTTCTCCTACGGAAGGGAAGGGTCGGAAAAGTGTTCCGCCGGCGTCGAAAAAGATGGCTTTAGTCTTTCGTGACATCTGAACTTTTCTGATTTGCCTTCATTTTAACCAAAGCTTCGGCAATTTCCTTATGAGTAAAAAAAGTTTTCTCAAGGGGAATACGAATAATATAAATTATTTTTGGAAGAGGTTTGTAATCGAGATAATCAAGGCTGATTAAATCACCTGCTTTAAGCTGGCTTAATTTTTTGAAATCTTTAAATCCAGCTCCATCGCCAACTTCAAACTCTACCTCTTTGCGTTCACCAGTTGCTGGAATTTCATAATCAACCACCAGTCTCCTGCTTGCTTCATTCACAGAAACGACGGTTCCATCTATCTCTTGAGGAATTTCTTCGGAAAATGAAATTCCGTTCCCTATCATCACCAAAGAAATGCAAAATAAAAACATCCGCATTTTCTTCATGACCTTGCAATCAAACGTTTCCAGCCTGAATTCTTCATCACCAAACGCGCCACATAAGGACAGGACGGAATGACTTTAAGATGATTTTCCTCCGCATATTGAAACCCTGCCGTAACTACTTTTTCGGCAAGGCCCTTTCCTCGAAGCGCCTCAGGAACAAAGGTATGGTGAAAATTCAAAACCTCACCTTCCTTTTCATAATGAAGCAAAGTTTTCCCTTCCGGGGTCTCGATATAAAATTCTTGAGCTTGAGGATCATGTTTAACGTCATCTATCATTCGAGATCGCCTCGCTTAAAAATAGGCGTTAAAGAATAAGAGCGAAGCGCTTGAAATCCGCCTTCATCACGATCCAAAAGACAAACGACCTGAACGACTTTGGCGCCCAAACTTTCCACAACTGAGATCGCATTCAAAACGGATTTCCCCGTAGTCACTACATCTTCAACAATCAACACCTTCATTCCCGCTTTTAAATCAGCGCCTTCCACTTGTTTTTGGAGCCCATATTGTTTTGGTTCTTTGCGGATCAGAAAAACAGGGAGTTCTTTCTTTTTATCAAGAAGTGCAAAAATGGAAACGGCAGTTGCGATTGGATCAGCACCAATGGAAGGCCCTCCAACCACATCTAGAAAATCCAGTTTGACAACTTCCAAAATCGCTCGCGCAAAAAGCGTGATACCCTTTGGGTGAAGCGTGACTTTCCGGCCGTCGAAATAGACATCGCTCATTTTCCCCGAGGAAAGTTTGATCGGTTCCGGAAGCCTAAGGCACGCCTCTTTTCGAACGAGGGGAAGTAATTCTCTTTTAAGCTCTTCTAATTTTGACATTGGAATTTAGGTGCTGTATTCGATTATAATCGACCCTACCATGCGCGTCAATGTAAGGCAACTTCAAAAAAAACTGCTTGGGTGGTTTGCTAAGCATAAACGTTTACTTCCTTGGCGGTTACATGGGAATCCCTACCGAATTTTTGTTGTTGAAGTCATGCTTCAACAAACCCAGATCAAAACTGTGATTCCCTATTATGAGCGATGGCTTCGAGCTTTTCCCAATGTTAAAGCACTTGCGGAAGCGCCACTTGATCAAGTTCTGAAACTCTGGGAAGGTTTGGGTTATTACTCGCGTGCTCGGAATTTACACCAAGCAGCACAAACCATTGTCGAAAAGTTTGGGGGAAAAATCCCAAGTGATCTTGAATCGCTTCAAAGCCTGCCCGGAATCGGACGCTACACGGCCGGTGCGATCGCAAGCATTGCGTTTCAAAAACCGGTTCCACTTGTGGATGGAAACGTAGCCCGAGTTTTGTCACGCGTCCTCAACTTAAAAAAAGACATCACAAAACCAGAAACCCAAAAATTGCTTTATAATGTTGCCGAAACGTTGGTTTCACGAGAAGAGCCCGGGAATTTCAATCAAGCCCTGATGGAACTGGGATCTCTCGTGTGTATTCCTGATGTTCCGAAATGTTCCATTTGTCCCGTTCAAACTTTATGTCTCGCTTACAAAGAAGGAGATCCATCGAAATTGCCCATTAAATCAAAAGGTGTTCGAGTCAAAGAAATTGACATGGTGGTGGGAATACTCACAAAAAACGGAAAAATTCTTGTTCGGAGAAGACCTGAGCGCGGAATTTGGGGCGGGCTTTGGGAAATTCCGGGAACTGTTCGAGCTACAAACCAAACGCCAGAGGAAGCGCTGAAAGAAGAATTTAAAGAAACACTTGGGCTTGCCATCAAAATCCATAAAAAGGAACGTCCTGTAAAACATTTGTTTACTCACCGGAAAGCTTTGATCTATTCCTTTTATTGTGAAACCATAAAGAATGGAAAACCGAAATCAAAATGGACAAATATTCGGTGGGTAACTCAAAAAGAATTAAAAAAACTATCTTTCCCAGTGCCACATCAAAAAATTCTCGCCCAAGCTAATTATGGAATCTGTTAATCAAATTTCCGAAGAGTGTCTCGCTGCGAGAAAGCAATGCGTTCTGTTTGATCATCCCAACCGCGGGGTTATCGAAGTAAGAGGTGCTGACCATATCCAATTCTTACACAACGTCCTTTCCAACGATATCAAAAGCCTTTCGCCAGGAAAAGGTATTCCGGCTTGTCTTTTAAATGCTCAGGCCAAGATCGTTGCAAATCCGAATGTACTTTGTTTTAAAAATTTCCTCTGGCTTGCCTTGGATTATGTTTTAAAAGACAAACTCATAGACGCTCTCGCCAAATTGATCATTATGGAACAAGTAGAGTTGATAGACCGATCCGATGAACTAAAATTAATTTCGGTACACGGGCCGAAAGCAAAAGAACTGGTCACAACTGTCTTCGCGCAACAACCGTCTCATGATCTGCTCCATCATATCCGAATTGTCCGGCCGGCCGGACAATTGAGTGAAGTCTTCATTGAGATCATTCGGATCAATCTAATTGGCGAAGAAGGATACGGAATTTTATTTCCGAAATCAGAAACGGAAAATTTGAAATCCGTTATTAAGCAGCATGTTCCGTCAAATGAAGTTCAAGCAACTACTATGGACATTATGCGGATTGAATCCGGAATTCCGAAATACGGTGTTGATTATGATGAATCGAATATTCCTCTCGAATGCAGGCTGGACAAAACGGTAAGCTTCTCAAAAGGCTGCTTCCCCGGGCAAGAAATCCTTGCGCGGCTTGATTCGCGCGGAGGCATCAGCAAAAAATTAATGGGATTAGAACTTGAAGGTAAAACCGTTCCCAAGAAAGGCGATTTAATTACAAAGGACGGCAATGAAGCGGGCCATATTACAAGCAGCGCTTTCTCGCCCTTCCTTAAAAAAATAATCGCGATGGGTTATCTCAAGAAGGAATGTTGGGCAGCCGGAACTTTGGTTGTAATTGAAACTGAAGGAGCTCATATTTCCGGACAAGTCGTTTCTCTGCCGTTTTATTTCGACAGAACGACTCGATAAAGGAAGTTTGAGAGTGAATAAAAGAGATTTTTTGGATTTGAAAAATGTTAGGCCGCAACCGCAACTCTAACAGCTGTCATAAAATCATTGAAAAGCTGACCCACTAAAGCTTCCACACCAGCCGCAATTCCCCATTGCCCACCTTTTCCAACCACAATATCGGAAAGTTCATATTGTCGAAGCAAGGTTCTGAACTCTTCTTCGTCTCCTTGAACACCTGGACGTGGGATTCGCCGCAACACTTCGATTTCAATCACAGCAAAAGCTCCTGTCAAATTACCTTGGATAACCTTCGGCCTAGCAAGAGCGGAAGCGAGTTGAGGAACGCTTGAAGATATCAAATTACTAATAGTAGGATTATTCTCTGGAAATAAAACGCGCACGTAACCTTCCTTCACAAAATCGATCGCATTAAGAACTTTTCCCCCGCTGACCGGATAAACATAATCCTTATAGAGAGCGTATGTATACTTTGCAGAGTTGACGTCTCTTGCCACCTGCTTCAAAATCTGCTCGTTGGTTAATGTTTCCGGTACATCAATAACCTTAATCTTTTTCAGAAGTTCGGGACTAACCCCTAAACTACTGAGAACTTTTGAAATACTTCTTCCGTAAACAAGAGCTGCCGTGCCAGGTTCCGATACTGCTTTCACAAGAGCCATTAATTGCTTGACGCCGGCCTTCTCTTCAAGAATAGGAACAACCAATACGCTCGGCTCTGGCTTTACGCTTGAACTAAAAAAAGCCAATTGCTTTTGCCGGACAAGATCTTCAACTGCTACTAAAACATTTTCTGGTGTGAAAGATGCTATTCTGCTTTCTGCTCTTGCTTGGCTGAGCGCTTGATCTAATGGAACTCCTTTTCTAACTTCACCTCTAAGTAAGTCCAGAGCAGCTGGCGATAATGACTGAAGACCTTCCACAGTTGACGTAAGGCCGGGAGGAATAATTCTATTTGGTGGTAACGAAAAAATACCGACGGGAAAGCCGAATGATGATAATTGTTCAGAGCTTAGGGGGGACTTTAAAATAGTTGTTGGTGGATTAGAAATTCGACTTAAGCCAGGTAATTCCTCTCTTGCGATCAGAGCACGCGCAACTTCGAATACAGAAGGTGGAGTATTGAGTGCTTTAGATTCTTCTGACGTTGGACGAATTTCATCGATCTTCTGAACTCTAAATTGACCTGATTTTGAATTATATTCGGCTTGAAGCGAAAAGGCACGTACCTTTCCTTCCAACTTAAACGCCGCTCTCATTTTGAGTATGTTATTTAGCCCTTCAACAGTTGGGGGTTCGGTAGCGCGCAGATAAATTCCAGAGACAGAACTAAATCGTGCGAGACGCTGATTAAGGGCGTTTATAACAACTTTGGGTTCTCGCTTGTCCAATGCAGTTGTGGCAACAGATGCAGCTGCATACGAATTTGCTAACAATTCTCGAAGTTGATCGTTGAGCAACCCTGTATTTAACATTGTTTCGATTTCCAGTGCGAAGGTTCCCGCAAACACGCTTCCCACAACGGCGTCTTCATCTAACATCACTTTAAGATAATTTTCACTTCCCTGCTTCACATCCACTTTGGGACTAATGATGACATAGGAAATATTTTCTTTCCGGAAATGATCCATGAGACCATCTTTATGGAAACCGCCCGTAATGATGATGGTCTTGTCCTGACCGAGCGACTGCATTTTCCCGAGAATTTTTCCTGTAAAAACTTCATCTCGCTTTAAAACAAGCTGATAAAAATATTCAAGCTCATCCATATAGGAATCAAGCTTTTGAAGATCGCCCACGGGTTTTGAGTTCGCTTGATACTTTTGCGCAAACTCTAAGAGATGATTGGCAATCCAGGAAGGTTTGATTTCATCGCGATGATTCAAGTAAAGAGCGATTTTTTCTCGGCTCATTTCAAGGCGGAAGTACTGTTCCAGAAGACCTACGAAATCAATGATCTGAAGCAATGTCTTATCATCATCTGCTGTAAAAAGTTTTTCCTGGAGATAGCTCTCAAACTGCTTTAACTCTGAGAAAAGCCCTCGATGATCAATTTCATCTTGATGAATGAGAAACTCAGCAAAAATTCGGAAGGCGGGATAACCAATAAAATCAATTTTAGCTTCATCCGCCGCCTGCGTAAGCTCAAGAAAATAGCTTCTTGGCGTGACTCCCTTAGCGTTCGCGTCAAGACGTGCTAGAAGTTTTTCGACTTTTTCAGAGTCCGGCATTTTCTTTCGAAACTCAAGTTTGAGGGATTCTATTTCCTTCTTGAGACCGCTCTTATTCAGCTGATCTTCAAGTTGGTGAAGCCGCATGAGACGTACCAAATTTGGATAATGAATGATCTCCTTGATGTCATTAAGAGAAGCCAACTGATGTTTTTCCGAAAGTTTGTTCATGTACACCAAATAATCGAGGATATCGATTTTATCGCCTGCGAACTCTTCTGTTTTCCTTGTGAAATCCAAATTCTCAGGGTTGAAAAGTTTTGGGCTTACGTTCTGGATCAAGCGGTGAATCTCAAAAAAATACGTTTTCATTTCTTCCTGATGTTTATAAACTGCTCGGAACGTCTTCAAGTTTTCTGAATAAAGATTGTAATCTTCAATTCCGTAAAGGTCGACGGACTTGTTGGTTTCAACCGCAAAAGCATCGGCACCGGTAATGCGTCCCTCACGCATCAGAAAATCAACTAGTTTCACATTTGCTTCTTTCAAATACGAAGGCTCAAGAATGGTTGGATCAAGCTTTGAAACCGCTCCTTCAAGTTGGATGAGTGAGAAATTGTATTTTTCGACCAAGTGATTCAAAATGGCTTTGATGTTGACTTGAGCTTCGTAGTTGGCGTGTACGTTTTGGATGTGAACGATCAAGGGAGAATTTTGAGCGCCTTGAAATACTTCTTCAATATTTCCAAATTGTTCCGGAATTGTAATATTATATGGATTGAGATCAGCTTGAACGAACGGCGTATCTTTTCCAATTTGTTTTACGCTTGCTGAAGGAGTGTTAACCCCACCTACGCTTGAAACGGGTTCTTGAACAGGAGAAGCTTGTTGAGGATAAACATTCCCTCCGCTTATAAAGAAAACCAAAAGCAGTGTAATTACTGCCTTACTTCTAAAATATTTCTTCAAGCTGGTTACCTCCATACAACACTTTAACAATGTTTTTAAAACCTGTGAATAAACACATAAAAAAAAATTGCCCTTGAACTTTGCTTACCTATAAGTTTAACATAAGGAAGCCGACACTACAAGTGGAGATGGTAGATTGTTGTAAGTTGCTTTCTACAAATGAGATGCTACCCTTTTTCCTGATATAGAGACACCTTATTCTTGCCTGTTCTCTTGGCTTCATAGAGAGCCGTGTCGGCAGCACGAATCAGGGTGCGGCTCGCCAAAAGATGATCTGTTTTTGCGCTGGCGACTCCTATGCTCACGGTAAAAGTCGCTACCTGATTCACATAATTGAATTTTTTAGCTTGAACACTCGCCCGGATTTTCTCGGCAATTTGCGAAGCTTCTTCTTTGTTTGTATGCGGCAGTATCACACAAAATTCTTCTCCACCGAAACGAGCCACTAAATCATCCTTCCTAGTGTTTTCTTTAATAGAAAAACTGATATTCTTAAGGACGTCATCGCCGAATTGATGGCCGTAGGTATCGTTTATCTTTTTGAAATTATCAATATCAACCATGAGTACCGAAAGATCAAAAAGGGGATCGGTCTTTCGCTCTCTTTTAGCATTCGTAAGTTTTTCAAGTTCCGTATCAATTCGTGATTCTAAAACCCGGCGATTATAAAGTCCAGTCAATGGATCCGTCACTACCTTTCCCTTCAGTTGAACATTTTCAAGAAAGATATGGAAATAACGGTAAAAAGCGATCGAAAGGAAACTAAGCCACCCTCCCAAAAAAGGACTAAAGCAATCACCCAAATAATTGTTCGCAAAAAGCGCGAAGAAACCTCCGAAAAAAACACCTGTTGCTAAACTCAAAAGAATGAGGCTTCGCAAAACATTTCCTTCAAGGCCTAGGTAAGAAGCGAGAAAAACAAAAAGAAAAACAAAGCTAACGTTTAAAAAAAGAGGGATTTTTTTCAGAAAATCTTTGGCAAGCAAATTGGCGAGCAAGTTCGTGTTCACAACGATGCCGGACATCAACCCAAGAGGCGTATGGTAATCATCGTGAAGAATTTTTGAAGTGGCTCCTGCAAGCACGATTTTTCCTCGAAGTCGATCGCTTAAATCTTTTGCTTCAAGCGCTTTCCAAAGCGGAATCCGGTCAATATCATTCAGGTTAAACCGATAGTTAATCATCATCCCTTTATGATCATAAACGGGAACAAAAAAATTGGTTTTGTTGGTTCGTGAATTAAAAAATACACCATCGTGGGTCAGTTCAAATTTTCCCCGTTCCAAGCCTAAAAATGAAATTAAAATTTCAACCTCCCAAGGCCAGCTGACGGTCTTTCCCTCCTTGTCACGATAAAAAAGACCGGCTCTTCTGACATGAAGATCAGGATCAAGAAGTTTATTGACCACACCGGAAGCTTGAGCTTTAGTTCGGAATTCTTCAAGCGGCAGAACGTAATTTCTCTTGGCGTCCACAAAAGAAGCGAGGATCACTTTACCTGACTCTTGAATGGCTTGGGAAAGAAGAAAATCATCAGATGGTTCTCCCTTCCCTGAAAAAATAAAATCTAAACCGATCAGACGGGGGTTGGCCGCGGAGATTCGATTGAGGAGTTCTGCATAAATTCTCCTTTTAAAAGGCCACCGTTCATGAATTTTTTCGATTGATTCGTCGTCAGCGGTGATCAGAACAATATCCTTCAAAACTGAACGGGGTTGAACAAAGAGATGCCTCACGGCAAAAAATAAATCCTGAGTTTTGAGTTTTGGAATTTCAAGCAAGGAAAAAGGATGAAGAATGCCAAGATAAAAAGCGGAGACGAATAAACCAATTAAAGCGGATTTCAAAAGAGAGGAAAGGTGGTTTCGGCCCATGGGAAAAATGTTAGCATTAAAAGCGAGGTCTTGCAAACACGTTGACCCTCCGTCCTTGCGAAGCGCGTTTCACTGTCATTCCCGAACGCTTTTACGCTCGCGCCCAATGCGCGGAGCACTTTTCGGGAAGAACTTGTCGTTCTTCTCAGAAAATGTGTCGGGAATCCCCGATTAAGACATTCGGGGACAGGTCTAGATCCCCGCTTGATGACACTTCGTGTCAGATTGCTTCGCTTCGCTCGCAATGACGGCAATTCCATCGCGAGTTTCGCGAATTCGGTCTCTGACTACGGAAACGATGCGAGAATCAAAACCAAGATAGTTTGCAAGATGGATGGTCTTTTCGAAATATTTAGCTTTGGCTTCTGACACGATGCGAGGGATATCTTGCACCACATGTTTTCCAGCTTGTACAAAATAAGGAATTACAACCACTTCGTCTGCTCCTTGATTTAAACAAAGTTCAATCCCTTCTGAAATGTTTGGTGACTGGATTTCGAGGAAAGCCGCTTGAAACGAAGTGGAAGGTTCTTTTTGACGGAGGGCTTCGATGACTTGATCGATTGCCTCATTTGATCCGCTTAACTTACTTCCATGTCCTACCAATAAAACTGCCCGCTTCATAGTGAGAACAAACCTCGCTGAAGTAAGAAGTCAGAGGTAAGAGGTAGGAAAAATTTAGGGCAACTCGATTGACCACTAGCCTCTTGTATGCGTCCGTTCTTAATTCTTACTTCGTACTTCTTGCTTCCCAATTGAAATTAGGCGTGCTGGGTCGCAACTTCGCGGACCTCTTCAGTAAGGGCCGTACTCAAATACCGTTCACCCGCGCTTGGAAGAATAACCACGATCAGCTTTTTCCTATTCTCAGGTCTTCTTGCAACTTCAAGAGCTGCATGCACGGCGGCTCCTGAAGAAATGCCGGCCAGAATTCCCTCTTCCTTTGCAAGACGGCGAGCCATCTTGAAAGCTTGATCGCTTGAAACTTGGACAATTTCATCGATGATTTTGGTGTTTAAAATATCAGGAACAAAACCTGCGCCAATTCCTTGAATCTTGTGAGGTCCTGGTTTTCCGCCAGAAAGAACCGGCGATTCCACTGGTTCTACGGCAATGCACTTAAAAGATGGCTTTCTCGGTTTAATGACCTCCCCCACACCCGTAATCGTTCCGCCGGTTCCGATACCGGAAATTAAAATGTCTGCTTTTCCATCTGTATCGCGCCAAATTTCTTCAGCGGTCGTTTTCCGATGAATTTCAGGATTCGCTGGATTCTTAAACTGCTGTGGCATGAAAGAATTTTTGTTTTCGCTGATCAGCTCTTCTGCACGCCTGATCGCCCCTTTCATTCCTTCAGAACCTGGCGTCAATACCACTTCAGCGCCCAATAACCTAAGGAGCATGCGGCGTTCAAGACTCATGGTTTCAGGCATGGTCAGAATCAAACGATAACCTTTTGCAGCACAAACGAAGGCAAGCGCAATGCCCGTATTTCCACTCGTAGGCTCAATAATAACGGTGCTTTTATTGATCAAACTTTTCTTCTCGGCATCTTGAATCATGCTCACGCCGATTCGGTCTTTGACGCTTGAAAGTGGATTGAAAAACTCACACTTTCCGAGGACTTCCGCATCGATCCCTTGAGTCACCTTCTTCAAGCGTACAAGAGGAGTATTTCCAATGGTTTGGGTAATGTCATCATAGATTTTCATAATTGGGCTCCTGCTTTGAAATTAATCGAAGATTTGGGTTGATAACTATTGAGCAAGATAGAAAATTAAAGAGTTATTGTAACAACCTATCTCATTGAGTCAAGGAAAATTCAATAGTTTAAGTTATTGTAAATCATAAACTTATACTAAAATAATAGGATAAAACCTGATATGGAAATAGCGCCTGAAGAACTAAAATTAATTCTTGACAGCGGAAGACAAGTGATGATCATCGACGTCCGCGAACCAGCCGAACACAAAATTTGTCACTTAACCGGCGCGAAACTAATTCCACTGAGAGATCTGCCAAAGCGAACCACCGAATTGAATCCCAAAGACTTCATTGTTCTTTATTGCCACCATGGGATCAGAAGCGCTCAAGCAACTTCATGGCTTAAACGAAACGGATTCGAAAATGTGAAGAATTTACGGGGCGGAATTGATGCGTGGGCAGAAGTAATTGATCCCACAATGAAACGTTACTGATTATAGATTAGAATCTCGATAAGCCTTAAAGCGTTTCAAATGTTCAATCATCACCGGTTTTTTTCTGGGATCACGAAGAATAAATGCGGGATGATAAAGCACCATAAATTTCACCTCTGGAAAATTGGGGTGATCAAAAAAATTTCCAGCCTCACGCTCCATTGAAAATTCTTTTTTATCTTCAACCACATGCTTCAGGGCTGTTGCCCCTAATAAAAGAATGATTTTGGGTTTCACAAGCGCAATTTGTTTTTTCAAAAACGGCATACACGCATTTACTTCTTCTTGCTTGGGGGCGCGATTTTCAGGCGGGCGGCACTTTACCACATTAATGATCAAACTCTCCTGATTGGTATTAAATCCAATTTCCTTCATTAATTCATCAAGGAGTTGTCCCGCTCGCCCCACAAAAGCTTTGGCTTGAAGATCTTCGTTTTCGCCGGGCCCTTCTCCAATCATTAGCACTTTCGCGTTCGGATTGCCGCGATCTACCACGATATGTCTACGGGAAGAAGACAGCGCACATTTTGTGCAGTTAGACTTGGCAAGTGCTTCTTTAAACTCAGCGTATGTTTTGGCCTCTAAGATTTTATTTTGGGTATCATCAAATAAATCAAATTGCACCATAAAATTAGTATATTCCTTTTTAACAAACCCGCAAAATGATATTTCAAGCAAAGCAGCTTTTCTCAAACTCTCCTTTTATGGTATGATGTCCCACCATGGAACAACTCCTTAAACGGTTTGGCCGTCTAACCTTAGCGGTTTTAATTTGGATCTTTATCGCGCTCGACACTCTCCTAGCTTTTGCCGTCATCGCTATCCTTAAGCCGTTCGACTGGAAAGGTAAAATTTCTTATCGAGCGGCAAATTTCTGGGGGAAATTTATTGTTCGAATCAACCCTTTTTGGCGGATAACAATTTCTGGCCAGAGCCACGTCAAAAAAAACACGGCGTATATTCTGGTTGCTAACCACACAAGCCTAGCCGATATCGTTTGCCTTTACTGCCTCGGGAAAAATTTCAAATGGATCGCCAAGGCAAGTCTCTTCAAAATTCCATTTTTTGGCTGGACGATGTCGCTTCTCGGTTACATTCCCTTAAAACGAGGGGAACATGGAAGCATACGTGATAGTTTTCAGGAAGCTCAAAAATGCTTGGAAGAGGGGACTTCTGTCCTTTTTTTCCCAGAAGGGACAAGGAGTCGAAGCGGTGCGTTAGGTGAATTTAAAAATGGGGCTTTCAAACTTGCAATTCTAACGAAAAAATCTATTGTCCCGATTACGATCCGTGGAACCGGTATGGCCATTTCCAAAGGCAAAGCAACGATAGCCACAAAAGTGAGCGGTTCTGTAAAAGTACTTCCGCCAATTGACGTAAACCCCTACCAACTGGAAGACTTTGATGTGCTGAAAAAAAAGGTTTGGACTTTGATGAATGAGGAACTAACGCGCACTTGAAACTTGAAATTGCTCAAGCGTTAAGAATTTTTCTCGGCAATCTCTCCCGCCCACGGAAGTTTGTACCGCTCGCCTTGATAGGCCTTCACCATCAGGACAACCCAAAGCGCAACGCCAAGAATCGACAAAAGTCCACTAACAACGACACCCACACCCGGAACAAAAGAAACAATCCATTGCACCATGAAGATCACCCCAAAAACAACGATGGACTGCATGGCATGAAAACGGACAAACTTATTACTTTTTTCGATCAAAAGAAAAACCAAACCTGTTACGAAACCTAAAAGATAAGCCAGCAATCCGGCAACGTTAGGTTTTATTCCGGTATCGGTAGTACCTAAATTTTGTTTCTCATTTTCTGGCATTGGTAATATTCCTCCTTACTTGTTTATGCAGGTTACATTACTTTTTCTGGTTAGAGGCTTTCGTCTCTTGAAGAGCAAAAATTTTATCAATAAGCACTAATTTTTTCTTGGCTTCTTCCGCCAGCTCCGAAGGATAATCAATACCCACTAGGACTTCCCGAGCGGCTTGCCAATTGCCCTGCTTGAGCACTTCGAGGGCTTCCTCATATTGTTTTTGGGCCTTAAGAAGTCCTTCGGCAGTATTTTGACGCACCGCTTTTTCCTTAAGATCAATATCGACGAGAAGTGCCTTGAGGCTTACGGCTGCTTCAGGTTTTGGCGTTGCTTCAGCCTTAATCGCAGCTTGGATCTCAGCATCCACTTGGGCAAGGGCAGGCGGATAATCCGCTTGAACATCCTCGGGACGATTCTCGAATGCCGCGATTCGCTTCTTCAGTTCCGAAATCCTTTGAAGGGCATGGTCCCACTCCTGCAATTCCAAAACTGGGAAGAGCGCTTGATGAGATTCGAAAATCCCGTGAACCTCGGTCAATAAATTCTGGGTCAATAAATATTGATTCAGGATGGCAATCTTCCCGATCACGTCATTGATGTAGGACCTGAGCATGACCAAAGCAACCGCTCGATGAAGTTTGGGGTTATTTTGGTAAACGGGGAACGCAAGCGACTTGATAAAAAGTTCGCGTGCGCTAACATAATCGTCTTTGTCAAAAGCTTGGACTGCCGTTGGATAATATTTTTCGAATGTCTTGGTCAAGCTGCGCACATACAGCCAACCAAGCATAATTTTCCTCTTTGTTTGTTCGGACTCAAGCATTTTTTCGAAGTCTTGCTTTTCCCATACCGTAATTTTCGGTTTTTCAGCAAGCTTCGCGGGAAAAGAAACTTGTTTCTTTAAAATTTCTTCTTCATCTTCACTCAGCTTGCGCGGAATTGTAATTTGAAAGGATTGCACCAGTTGGGCACGCTCCTCAGGATTCAGAAGAGATATGGCCGTCTGCGGAGGCTGCTCTTTCAAGGAGGATTTCACGGATTCCGTTTTAGAAGTTTCTTGTGTGTGATTGAAAACCGGAAATGCCGGAAGTCTTAAGGAAAATTTTGGAAAGGAAACACCGGTTTTGAAAAGCACAAAAGTCAGACCCCCAATCGCACCGAGCACAACCAAAAAAATAATCACTTTCTTAGGAAAAGGGTCTGCTGTCTTAGGTTTTTCAGCGGGCGGCGAGACAATGTTGGATGAAGAAACTTCCTGAGCTTCACCGCCAATAGGCACAAGGGAAGTCGTCCAAAAACAATTAGGACAACGGTGGAATGCTCGTTCTTCGAGCTCGAAAGTATGATTACAGTGGCTACAACGGTATTTCATGAATGGCCATATAGTTTAGGAGGGAAACACACAAGAATCAATTTGAATTTATTAGGGACGATTCTCAGAGCTCATCGCCACCGGAGAGGGCACTAAATCGACGCCGTACGATCCAATTGGTCCAGAACATGCAAAATTGCATCTCCTAATGCGTCGCTTTTAAAAATAATGCCATCGTAGTCCAGACCTTTCAGGAAAGGCAGGATTTCCGGCTCTGAATAACCAGTAATGAAATAAACGGGAAGATGAGCAAATGCCTGCACCGACTTTAAAATGGGGAGAATTTGTCCTCCATTAGCACGCGGAAGATAAAAATCAATGAAGAGAACGTCCGGCCTCATCTTGATAATTTCATCAATAGTACGATAACCATTGGTCGAATGATGGGTTTTAAT
>OBEQ012502254.1_pt1 | contig 32879 bp, 31 predicted proteins | sample 1670901 | NCBI WGS metagenome assembly OBEQ01 (sample SAMEA104232315, study PRJEB22302) | groundwater metagenome | biome: forest; feature: aquifer; material: groundwater | place: USA | collected 2011-08-07 | depth 5.4 m | reverse complement strand
CAAGCAAATTTAGATTTAACTACCTGGCTTGTTAAATACAATTCCTACAGACCCCATGAAGCTCTTGATTATGATACTCCACTGGAGTATGCTCAGAAACACTTCTTTAGTAATGTGTTACCTATGTGGTCAGCCCACACATTTAATTGACAAGTAAGATTTAGTCTTGTAGTATTAACAAACTCTGCCTATATTAGATGGCTAAAACTGATCTTACAATCCCCTCTTTGGGTAATAAATTTATCGACTTAAGAGACTCTATTCCAGGAGACTCATATAACTGGAGTTGGATTAGACCTCTTTCTCAAGTAAATTACTTAGCAATTCATCATACAGCAGGTCCTGATACTCAGACTCCTGAAGAAATTGCCAATTATCATATTAATAACAACGGTTGGGGTGGGATTGGATATCATTTTTTAATTGCCAAGGATGGAACTGTATTTTATGTAGGTGATATATCAACAGCCAGGGCTAATGTGGCTAATTTAAATGAACAGGTTTTAGGAATCTGTTTAGTGGGTAATTTTACTCAAGGCAGAGTGCCTTCTGATCAACAGTTAGATAGCGCACACCAGCTTTGTGAGTTCTTTATAAATAACTACCCCAATTTACAAAATGTGACTTCCTGGGATAAAGTACGTGGGCATAAAGAATTGCCCGGTCAGTCAACTACCTGCCCTGGAGATGATTGGCCTACCTGGAGAATAAAAATAGTTGAAGGTATTGGTTCTGTTCCAAGTACAGACAGAGGGGCCCAAATATCAGAAATTTACAGGTCAGTATTAGGTAGAGACTCGGATATGGGAGGTTTGCAAAGATATACCAATGGACCCATGACTCTTGAACAAATAATTGTTTCTATGGTTAATTCCTCAGAACACCGGGATCTGATTAAAAATGCCCAAGAAGTTCCTAATCTAAAATCTCAGGTTAACAGTTTACAAGCCAGTTTAGCAGCGGTAAATCAACAGATTATATCTCTTCAGGAAGCCTTAGCTCAACGGGAGCAGGAAATAAATCAGCTTAAGATAGTCACTCCTCCAAGTGAACCAGAACCTCCAGCAGATAATACCTTGACTTTGGTTGGCGCTTTAATTAACCTGTATAAGTTTCTTTTCCCGCCCAGAAAGGTTGAATAATGGATCCTGCAACTATTTCTCCACTTGCCATAGTGTTTGCTTTTTCAAGTTTAAATGAATCAATTATTGAGTATTTATTTGGTAGTGTAAAAGAACTCCGTCCATATTTGCCACTTATCTCACTGGCAACTGCAATATTTCTGTCTTTTACCTATCAGCTGAATGTTTTATCCTACATCTTAGGGATACAAAGCAATTCTCCATTTTTAGATTTTCTACTCTCTGGATTTATGATCTCCCGGGGTTCAAACTTTGTTAATGACTTCGCCCAAAGATTCTTAAGAAGCAAATAAATAGCTATTTCTTGTGTGAGAACCTATAGTATGGTAGAATACTATCATGGCTTTTAATACAGTAGAAAATCCAATTTACGCAGATCCCAGAACTCATGAATTTTTAGAAGCAGGAATTGCTGAAGGTGCTCATTTGAAAATGCCTCCAAACATCTACTCAAAAACATGGGTTAAGGAAAGAAACATATTATTTTGTTATTATGGTACTAAAGCGTATGATCCAGATATTGCTGCAATATATAGGACTATGGAAAGAACAGTAAAGAGATCACGTCTTGCTGGTGTGAGACGTTTTTGGGAAAATTGCTCACCCGAGCTACAAACTAGGTTTTCTTGGCAGACTTTCCCTCTAAATAAACCTAATTCAGTGGAGAATGTAGATAAACCTAATCCAGTATTGGCAAAATGGGGTCGGGAGCATTATGAGAGAGCTGGTAAGAAAGGCGGAGATGCAGCAAATAAAGTTTTATCTCATGAACAAAGAAGTGAGATGGGTAAAAAAGGTGCAAGGAAATTATTGGAAGAGAGAGGGGTAGATAGTATACGTGAGATTGGTAAACAAAATGGAAGAAGGTTAAAAGAAATTTATGGTGAAGACTACTTTAGGAATATTAGACTTGGAAAGAAGTTTAAAAATCCCTAGCCTTTCTTCTGCTCTTCTAATTGTTGTTCTTTGCTCCACCAGATTTTTTCTCTCTCAGAAACCCAAGATCCTTCATGAAAAATAGCCATACCATACCAGCCTTTACAATCTCCATCATCCTGCCTTTTGATGATATACTCCCCGCTTTTGTTTGAATACTGAGTTGCTCCTTTTGGATAATAACAATAAGTGTGAGCTGTCGCATTTGGATCAAAAATAGCTTCTCCTGAGCGCCCATTTCTATCTGAAGAATGAGATAAAATTGTGCCTAATCTGGCACGAAGTTGTGGAGAATCCTCTATTTCTGTATTTTTGTGAATAAATATCAGATTTGAAAGATAATACCAGATGAATAGAAATAATAATAACAAAAAGCCTGGTTTTTTCATTTAATGAATTTTAGCAGAAATTAGGTAATGATTCAACTATAGGTCTATATTAGAGGTTTACCGGCTAAACCGTATCTTAAAAAGTCAGAAAGAAACCCTATAAGTTGAACAGGCCAGGTTAAAATTACACTATAAAATCCAGGAGATAAAAAGGATAGATAGGACCAGCGGTAGTACAGAGCAAAGAGTATAGCTACAACAAATCCAATCATACAATACCCAATAGCAATATTAGAAATTAGCGAGCTTTTTTTCATTCAGCAGATTTTGATTCAGATTCAGTTTTTTCGTTTGATGAAACAACGGTTGCAGCCACCACTTTTTCACCAGGTCTGACTCTCATTAGAATAACTCCTTGAGTTTGACGTTGCAGTGTAGGTACTTGTTTTAAATCTAATTTAATCAGCTGACCTTTAGTAGAAGTCATCACTAAGGTATCCATATCTTTATCTATAGCTTGAGCTGTAACTATTGTTCCTGTTTTTTGAGTTACTTGTGCAGCTTTTACTCCCTGTCCTCCTCTTCCTTGTCTGGACCAGGCTGAGAATTTAGTTTTTTTACCCAACCCATTTTCCATAATTACCAGCAGCTCATCCTCATCATTCCGGATGATATTTAAAGATACAACCTCTTCATCTTTAGATAATCTAATGCCTCTAACACCTGATGTGTCTCTATGAGTTGGTTTGACTTGAGTTTCTGAGAAGCGGATAGACTTCCCTCCTCTTGAAACTACAATTAAATCATCATTTCCAGATGTTGGTGAAACCCAGCCAAGATGATCTCCGGCATCTAATTTAATAGCCACTAAACCATTTTTGCGGATATTGGCATATTCTTCCAAAGCAGTTTTTTTGACAGTACCCGAAGTAGTACACATAAAGAAATATTTGGCTTTTTCACCTTTTTGGCGGGTGGTTAAAACTGCAGTAACTTTTTCCCCTTGCTCGACATTGATTAAATTAACAATCGCCTGACCCCTGGCTGCTCTTTGGGTTTCTGGAATTTCCCAAACTTTAATTTGGAAAACCCTGCCTTTGTCTGTAAAGAAAAGAATGCTGTCATGGGTTTGAGTATAGAAAATGTGTGAAACAGCGTCTGTTTCTTTAGTTGAAATTCCCAATTTACCTTTACCACCTCTTTGTTGAGTTCTGAAAGAGAGTGGTGACTGACGTTTGACATAGCCTCCATTAGTAATAGTTGCTATAGTTACTTCATTGGCTACTAGATCTTCCTCATTAAATTCTCCCACCTTTTGTTTGTAAACCCTGGTTCTTCTCTCATCTGCATACTTTTCTTTAATCTTTGAGATTTCATCCTGAATAACTTTTAAAATCTTTTCTGGATGAGCCAAAAGATTTTCCAAATAAGCGATTGTCTCCCTGACCATTTTTAGTTCATCTTCAATTTTTTGGATTTCTAAAGCAGCTAGTTTTCGAAGCTGCATGTCCAAAATAGCAATGGATTGAATTTCAGATAATTTAAACTTTTTAATCAAGTTTACTTTTGCATCATCTGCAGATTTGCTTTTTTTGATGGTATCAATTACCTCATCAATATTGTCAACAGCAATTTTTAATCCTTCTAAAATATGTTCCCTGGCTTTTGCCTCAGCCAGTTCAAATTCTGATCTTTTTCTAACAACTACCTGCCGATGGGAAATAAATTCTTCCAAAATCCGTTTTAAAGTTAAAAGATGTGGTACTCCATCAGATAAAGCCACTAAATTAACATTGAAAACCGACTGCATAGCTGTATGTTTATAGAGGTTATTTAAAATAGATTGAGGTTTGGCATCCCTTTTTAAATCAAAAACAATTCTGACCATTTGTTTTCTATCTGATTCATCCCGCAAATCTGCAATTCCTTCCAATTTTTTATCTTTTACCAAATCTGCAATTCTGGCAATTAAAGTTGCTTTGTTTACCTGGTAAGGTAACTCTGAAACAATAATTTGCATTTTCCCGTTTTCTGTTTCATCAATATCTGTTTTGGCTCTTGTTACAATTCTGCCTTTTCCTGTGGCATATGCTGCTAAAATTTCTGATGAGTCATAAATTGAAGCCCCGGTTGGAAAGTCAGGTCCTTTAATAAACTGCATTAAATCTTCAACAGTGGCCTCAGGCTGTTTTATCATGTGGATTAAGGCATCACAAACTTCTCCTAAATTATGTGGTGGAATTTGAGTGGCCATACCAACAGCAATACCTGATGCCCCATTTAGTAAAAGATTAGGAGTAACAGAGGGCAGCAAAACTGGTTCTTTAGTTGTACCAGAATAGTTGTCTATAAATTCAACAGTATTTTTATTAATATCCCGGAGTAATTCATCAGATATGGCTGATAGCCTAGCCTCTGTATTGTGATTTATAAAACCGTTTCCGACAAATGAGTGGCATTCACTTTCTACTTTTAATGAATAAACTTGTTTGATCCCCCCCTCTTCCACTTTAACTATTGAGTCAAAAAGATAATTATTAGTTATTAAATGTTCAAAAAAAAGTTGAGTATCTAATTTTAAAGTAGGAATTATTGAGGTTACAACCTGAGAATAATTTAGCGCTAAATTAGAGTAGCGGTCAAAATTGTGTTTTATGGCAAATTCACGCTTACTGTAAGACAAATTAGCATCTAATTGTTTTAAAACGTAATCTCGCAAATATGGAACATAATCCAAAAGAGATGAGTCTTTGTGTAATAAAGAAAGAATTTTATCTAACTTCCCATTTTTATGCTTGGATAGAAATCCAATTTCTTGTTTGAATAATCTATAATTTTTAAGACCCCGGATATATAGTTTGTGTGTTGATCTGTATTTATCAAAGCGTTTTGTAGAAGCAATACCAAATCTTAAAAAAAGTACTTGTAATTGACTAATTAATTTTTCACTTATTGAAATAGCAGATAGCTCAACCATTTTTGTACTGCTGCTTATACTTCCATCTCCTTCGAAATAAGCTTGCAAAAATCTTGCAACTACCTCTTTGGGAGACTGCAAAATAACTTGTGGGATATCTTTTAAGGCTGCTTTAACAGGATTAAGACCTAAGTTTCTTAGAAACTCTATTACATATAAACTATGAATCTCTAACCTATAATATGGTTTCTTTCCGTAAGAGTTAGGTTGCTTGTAGAATTTATGAAGGCGACAATCAGGAAACACTTTTTTCCAGGTTTGTTCAAATTCAATTATCCATTCCTCATCACTGTTACAAAATTCAATTTTCTTCCTTCCTATATAGGCATCTGAAATTAATCCTCCCAGAATATATGCTAAATCGGGGGTTAAAGTTTTTGGAAGAATTTTGATCTGAGTTCTGTAACTTGGATCTTTGGGAATAAAAGATTCCAGTAAAACTTCTTGAGTTGGCCATAACAGATTTGAAGTACGGTCAATAACTGTTATATCCCCTTCTACAATCTCACTAAGTAATTTCCATTTGCATCCTGGTTTACCAGTAAGAGGATTTTTGACCCATGTAAGTAATGGATGATTTTGAGAACCTTGAATGGTAAAACCCTGATTTGTGGTAACCTTAATAGTTGGATGTTCTCCGCTATCAAACCATTTTGAAGCTGCATTTATTTTTTTATCTTTTGATAAGATACTGATATTGATGTTTTCTTTTTGTGAAATATCCTTTATTTCTAAAAGTCCCTGAGAGGTAGGTATTATAGTATTTCCTATAAGACAGTACCTCATGGCTGCCGGAGAGTCTCCATCGATAGATCCATAGTTGCCCTGGCCATCAACCAACATATACCTCATGGAGAAATTCTGGGCCATTCTGACCATAGCTTCATAAACAGGAGCATCACCATGAGGATGTAAATTCTTCAAAACTTCTCCCACAACAGCAGCTGACTTTTGATAACGGGCAGTGTGGTGTAATCCTTCTTCATGCATGGCAAAGATTATTCTTCTTTGAACCGGTTTTAGGCCGTCTCGAACATCAGGAAGGGCCCGGGATACAATAACAGACATTGCATAGTCTAAATAAGACTTTTGCATCTCTTCTATAATAGGAGCTGGTTGAATTTTACCAATGTTTGCCATTATGTTTGAGGACTAAAAAATGAGCCTTTGCTCATGTTTAATTATATCTGTTTTAGCTTGCTCATATCAAGGGGCAAGGGGTATATATTTTAGGCAAATTATTGCAATTACTGATTTAACAGTGCAGGATCTGTAATTTTTAAATTAATGTTTAAAGAGTGGGTAGTACAAATATTATCCGAGCAGTAAATTTTATTTCCCTGATCGTCAGTAATATCAAAGGCATCATAAATGTTGGTTGTAGCTCGGCTTTTAAAAATTTGCGGCTGCTTAACCAAATATAATCCCAAGATCAATCCCAAAATAATCAGAATCAAAATTATAATCTGCTTAAGTGACATATTTTATTGACATTCTCCTTTGTTGCCTAAATCCTGTTTTTCATAACTTATGATCTTTCCCAAACTATCACAAACTGGGGTTACCATGATTGTATGGCCCTCTGGATAATCCTCAAGTCCTACTGTTTTAGCACATTGAGGATAAGGCGAGGGGCAAGCAGCAGTTATACTATCTCCACAATCCTTGGATTCTCCTTTATCTTCTCTATCATATCTTTCGATCTGACCCTGGTCATTACAAACCGGTTTGATTAGATAAACATGTGTAGAGGGTAAACCTTCCAAACCAGTTGTATTACCGCATTGAGGATATGGTTTAGGACACTGATTAACAGTTGGTTGATATTTAAAAGTCAAAGCTGTATAACGGCTGGCACCATTGGAGTAATTGATGACAATTGGAATGTTGAAGTTTTCTTCCCGACCTTGGACTCCGGGTAGGTTTAGCAAAACACCTTTATTGAATTGGTCAGCTTGTATAGGTTCTTTGCTATTGATAGTGAGTGAGGAAACTGTTGGAGATTCAGAATTGCCGCTATTTACAATAAAAGAATCCTGGCCGAGTATTTGGTCAGAACCCTTCTTTGTCAGGTAAACAGTCAGGGTATGGATTCCGCTTTGTAAGTCAGAGGGCAAAATAATTTGGCAATTTGTTGAACATTTTTCCCCTCCTGATAAAGCTTTAACTTGGCTTACCATCTCGATTTCTTTCTCATCTTTAGAATCCAACAACCATGTAAAAAGAAAATCATCAGTATTTAAAGAAATTCCCTCTTTAGATGAAAGAAGAACAGAAACATTCAGAGGGCCACCTGCTGTAATTTGTCCCTGTACCCCGTTAATAATGACAAAATAACCTTGATTATAATCATCTGTTATAAAATCCTTTCCAAATTCTACAGTGGGTTCTACAGGGTACATATCTCCTTGACCAAGTTTATTTCTTAATTCTAATGCTGCGGAACTATATGTTATTGCCTGGAGATTTATTCCTCCTGCAGATTTCAAATATCTTGCAAATGCATCATAATCTGGTTTCCACCTTTTAGCACCTACAAGTCTATCCATAAAGTTGGAGACATCCTGGGATCCAAAGATACGACCCAAAAGTTGATCAGCATCAGCTGTAATGGCAAATTCCAAAAAATCATCATATAGTTTCGAGTTGAAATTGAGTAGTCTATCAATAAATTTTGCGGCTTCCGGATATTTTCTAGTTTCTATAACCGCATTAGCTCCTCCTCCACTTATATCCGCCCATATATCTGTCATGATTTCATAGATACCAGTCATGATCCGATCTTTTTGGCTATTGCCCATATATTCCCATCCTTTTTTGTTTGCAAAACTACTAAATCCATGAAATAGTTCATGTTCAATTACATGAAGTCCATAAGGATGTCTATAGATACTTTCACTCATGACAAAAAAGTTAGCTGAGTTGTCGTACATCCCATAAATGCCTGGTAATAATTCATCTCCCACAATATAAGCATAGCCATTTTGGGCTAGATCTCGCAAAGCCTGCTCGTTGATCGGTATATTCCGGCCTGTTTTAGTGTTAAAATTTTTCAAATGTTGAATGTGTGCTTCAACTATTGGTTTGATAATATTTTCAGGGTCAATAACGGAAATTCTTTTTGTGGCCAAGGCGACTTTTAAAATGTTCTTTGCTTGGGTATTAGGGTTGGATGATAATTCCCTGGGTAGCGAGATTTTACCATTAACATATGTAAAGGAATTATAAAGTTTTTTATCTACATTCCCCAGTATAGCTATATCTCCCCACTGACTGGATCTATGTACAATTGCAAATGATTCTGGTGGAATTGAAATAGGTTTTTGAAAGATAACATTATAACTAATCGAAGGTGAACCATCAGGATACCATCCAACTGATCGGTGTGACTCTTTTACAACTAATCCTTCCCGAAATACAGCATCTAAAATATCATCCTTTCCGCCAACTTGCCATATTAATAAACCTCCTTCTTCAAGCACTCTTGCTATCTCAGCAATAGCGCGAGTACGAATGTCATTGTTTAAACAGGAAGCAAAAAGAGCACTAATACTGTTATCAGCAAATTTTAAATTGGTTGCATCGGCCTGGAAATCAATAGGAAGAAAACGGATTGGGTTCTTTATTGCTGGATTATATGGGTCATATATAGGGCAACCTCTAGGATCAATATTAGTTACATGCAATTTCCGATCTAATTTATTAATATCTACTAACTCATACCCTCTTTCTGTTGGACCACCTAATTCTACGAAACTACCCTTTCTTGTACGTAATTGCTCTAAAATATCAAAACCGTTCTCTTTGTAGTTACCAGATAATACCTTCTGGATAATATTGCCTAACTCAGGATTTGAAGTATCCCTGATAAGGTATCTGACTCCTTCAAATTCATTAGGGTTTACAAGATTTGCAGATCTGCTCAACCAGCCATCTGCTCTTTCTGCAACTGCAGCAAAAGGAATCTCTTCTCCTGACTTGAGAGCCTGTCTTATTACTCCAGATTCTTTTATCATTTGCTCTATTTTTAATTGAGCTCTAGGAATAGAACTGGCAGATACATCAAGCACTTTAAATCCTAATTTTTCTAAAGGTGCTCCAAGAATTGTGAAGGCAAAAAGGGCATTTATTTTTTCATCGTACGATAATTGGTTTGGTTTTAAAGTTGCCCATTTAATTAAAGAATTAAATCCAAAAATTGGATCAGTTGTTTCAATCAAGTTTTCAGCTATTGCATTTGGACTACTCCACAAATACTTACTCTCTCTGTAATTTTGTACCACCTCTTTGATAAATTGAGTTAGAGTTTCTTCATCAATATCTCTTTTATAGCCAAGCGGATCAGGTGGAAGAAGTTCTTTTTGTTTTTGTAGAATATCAATCTCAGGGAAATAAGGCAGTAAAGGGAAAACAGAATCATAACCATTTTTTACTAACTTGGCTTGTAGCTCAGTAAGCAAAGAAGGACTAGAGTTGAAATCTCTCATAATGCTTTCAATTGATTCAGGTACTGTATAACAAGGGTTGTTTTTACAATCTATATTGTATTTAGTCTCATATTGATCTTTACCATAAAATATAATTTCATTGTTTTCTATAACAGGGAATATTCCAAGGGATATCATATGACCTACCCATTCTCCTTCGGGAAATTGAGGTTTTGGATTTTCTTGGGCTCTAGCAGTTCTTAAGCTGGAGAAATTCCAAAACTTAAGTCTATCTATTAATTTTAAAGAGATAAATTCTACCTTATAACTTTTAACAGCAGCTAATTGGTTTGTTTGATCTAAAGTCATGATTGTTAGACGTTGTAAGCCTTTCTTAATACTTGTAGGTAATTTATAAATCCAGTCACCCTTATCATTAGTTTTTGTTTCAGATATGATCTTTGGAGTGGAAAGATAAATTCTAACAATTGAATTTGGAATCCCGCGTCCTGATAAAATATCTCCCAAGCCAATTCTCTGAGTAATTCTTGAATCTAGTCTGATTATTGAAAAAGTTCGAGGTTGAGGTGAGGATGATTTAAGAGCTATAGCAAACACTAGAATAAGGCTTACAAGAAAAATACCTAGAAACCACACTTTTTTGCTCATAAGATTAGAATAAGATTTTCATATCTCTTGTGTCAATGACTTATATATGTTAGGTTCAAATAGTGAAACAAAAAGGTTTTACTGCCATACTTATTGTTTTAACTCTAGTCCTGACCTCAATTATCGCATTAGCAGGTGGAGTTTATTTGAAAAAAACTACTGAAATTAAAAGTGAAAATAAAGCTAGTCCCTCTCCTCAGCCAACTGCTAGTCCCCCCAATATAGCCTCTGATTCAGCAACTCTTTCTCTTGGCGATCCTCGTACCTGGAAAACATTTACCAACTCTACATATCATTACTCTATTAAATACCCTGATATTTTTGGGGTTTATGAGTTTTCCAGGGATGAAGTGGCAAAGTTAGATACCAGATATGGAACGAACAGGATTTCGATTGATGCCCATCCAGAAACAAAGGATTATAAACCCTTTACTTGTACAACAAATATTGAGTGTCAACAAGAACTACCTTCATATGCATACAGTGGGCCCGTAAGTGAACAGAAAAAGGGAGTTACTAGAACAATACTTGGTCAACCAATTCAAGGTATTGATCGGATGACCTTTGTTGCTTCAGCGAAAATCCCGGAGAGTTCAACTTCAGTTAAGCTAACACCTGTTAATTATCAGTATTTTGCTTTTGTATATAAGGAAAAACCTTATGTTATTTGGTTGACTAACTACCATAAATCATCTTCAGATTTAACTTATATTAATTCTGTCTACGATACAATATTATCAACTTTGAAATTTGATCAGTAATCATAGTTGGGATATTGGATATTTTTTTGGCCAATTTCTCCAGGCCTCTTTGTCTCTGTATAAAGGAAATTCTGATTTTTTCACTTTATGTAGATTATTGGGGTTTGTAATTAAATCTACAAATAATTTACCATTTAGATGATCAATTTCATGTTGAAAAATCCTAGCCACATAGCCAGTGTATTTTTTCTCCAGATTATTTGTCCGGACTTTTATAGAATTTGGTCTTGAAACTATTCCGCAAAGTCCAGGTACAGAATAACAACCCTCATACCACTCTTTTCTCTTTTTAGAAACCCAAGTAATTTGTGGGTTAATAAAAACCTGTAAGTTGCCCACCTTTCCCTTCCCGTCAGCTTTTGTATCAACCAGAATAATCCTTTTTGGTATGCCAATTTGTGGAGCTGCCAGTCCCACCAATACTTGCTTTTTGGGATTTTTTTGCTTTCCTAAAGCCATTCTAAACATCTTTTCAATGATACTTTGGGTTTCTTTAGAAAGTTTTCTTCCCATTAGAGACTTCTTATCCTTTTGCGGGCAAGCTCTATAGCAAGGTTTATTTTATAAGAAAAGGGATTGATAATTAGATCTCTGGCGTGCAAGTATTCTACATCTTCTCCTCCAAATCCTCTTTTAAAAACAGATACTCCCCAAAATCTGTGATTTGTTTCTTCTTCAGGGGCTACTCCCCATAGGTTATATCTTGTTATCCCTCTTTTTTTGGCTTCTTTAATTGCTTCCCACTGAATTAAATATGCGCCTGGGTATTTTCTTCCCTCTAAGGTGCTGGCACCGTAATGATAATCAGCCTCTTTTCCATAAAAAATGATAAATGCTTGGGCTAGTTTTAAATTACCTAAATATGCTGTATACAAAAGCACTTGATTGTCTTTAGCAAAAACAGAAAACTGTTCAGTTAAATATTTTTTATCAAATTCAACAAACTTTTGTCTTTGGGCAGTTTCTTTTTGCAGATTATAAAACTCATCAACATCTTTTATATCAGTTGAGGTAACAATACTTATTTCTAGTTTAGTTGCTTGCTTAATTTCATAACGGGTAGTTTTTCTCATTTCCGCAAGCAGCTCTTCTTCTGATTTTTCCAGATTCAATTGCCGGGTTAGTTCTGCATGTAAATGCATAGGAGCAACTTTAAACCCTAATTTCTCAAATAATTTACTGTTTTTTTCATTTTCTAAAATCTGGGCCCTAACTCTTACAAAACTACAATTTTCTTCCCTGGCAATCTTCTCTATGGTTTGTTTAAAAGTATTTACCTGATCAAGATTATCCCAATCAATTAAGGGTCCGCCAGGGATTGTTAAATAGGTAGCTCTTTTCGCTCTCTCAACTACACAAAGCATTATTCCAACCAGTTTACTATTCTCAAAAAAGCCTACTCTTTTTACAATTTTTCCTAAATTTTGGTGAAACTCTCCCCAGTTAAAGCTATGTAAAAAATTACTCTCTGGGTGGTAAGACATAAACTTTTCCCACTCTACTTTTTCTTTGATTTCCTCTACTGTGATTTTAGCCATTGATTAATAAGTTGAGAAATATTTATAGCATCTTTTGTGGAAACCATTTTATGAGTTGGTAAATTCAGAATAACTGCTGAGGCATCTTGGGAATTTGGACACTGGTTTTTGTAATCAGTTAATTGCAAATATTTCCTTGGGGCGATTGGAGCATCATACCAAATATCTGAAATATAAATTCCCTCGGCCTTGAAATTTTCTATCAGGTGTTCCCTTTTATTGACAAATATAGGAAAGCGTAAATTGCTTGAGTTAATGATTTGATCTTTTAAAGTAGCGGACATGACTTTTGGATTAATTGTTTGACTATAAATAGAAGCAATTGTTTTTCTATGGTTAAGGTTTTCTCCTAACTCTTCAAATACTGATTGAATTAATTTATAGTAAAAAATGGGTAGTTTATGTAACACATGCGGGGTGATACTCTCCACTGGTTTAGGTAGTAAATTAGTTTTTTTAAATACTGTATGTAATAGTTTGCCTAAATCAAAGAGATTATAAGTACTTCTGATCAGATAAGTCAAAAAAGGATAAAGCCTATCTTTTAGTTGTATCTGAAATCCTAAATTTGCAAGCTGTACATTAATTGACAAATTGGGATTTTTAACAATCAATGCTCCACCAGATATTCCATCAATCATCTTATCTTGACTAAAAGATAAAACTACCATATCTCCGATTGTTCCAGCCTCTGCCTTATTTGCGTATTTTGTTCCCACACAGTGGGCAAGATCCTCTATTAATGTAATATTATTTTCTTTACATACTTTTATAATATCTGCTATATTACTGGGAAATCCTAAAGTGTTTTGTACAATAACCACTTTTATTTTTGGATTTTGTAATAAATGTTTTTTTAACTCCTCTGCAGAAAAGTTTAACTCACCTTTTTCTAGATCTAAATATTCCACATTTAATCCCACATTTTTTATTGCTTCATAAACTGCAAAACAAGTAAAACCATTTATAGCCACAAAACTATCTTTTGGTAGGTCTAATATTTTAAGTCCTAACTCAATTGCTTCTCTGCCTTTGTATAATAAAACTGACTTCCCTTTATATTTTTCCTCTAAGAACTTTTCAAGCTGAAAATCGCTTCGGCTAAAATTAAAAATAGATTTTAAAACAAAGTTTAAGTTGTAATTAGATCCTAAAGAATTAAAGATATTCACAAATCTCCTTTACTACTTCTTTAACATGAGTAAATTGTGGAGAATGTTTTGCTCCATTAATTATTTTCATTTTTGAACCTTCTATTAATTTATGCATTATCATTCCATCTGATAAAGGAGTAGTTTTGTCACCCTGTCCCCAAATTATTAAAGTGGGGATTTTTATAAAAGCTAGTTCATTTCTTATATCTTGTGTAATTAAGTTAACCATTGTTTCTTGAACTATAGGTGAGGCATTTTTATAATCACTTTCTCTGGATAGTTTATATAAGACTTTTTTAAGACTTTTAGAACTAGTAATCTTTTTGCCTATCTTTGCCATAATTTTAAATATTAATCTTTTTAATCTAATTGGTAATCCGTTATGATAAATACCAGCACTATCAATTAGAATTAAATTTGCTACTTTCTCAGGGTATTTAGCAGCAAAGGCTAAACAAATCCTTCCCCCGTTTGAATGTCCTATTAAAATAACTTGATTTTTCTCTTTATTAACCTTACTTTCAAGCCAATCAATATAATTATCCAAATTCCAAACTTCCTTTAGTTCTTCAGTTAATCCAGGAATCTTAAGCAGCTCAGTTGAAGGGAATTTAGCTTGCATTTGAGTTATAAAGTTATCCCATTTATCAATTGAATATGTCCAACCATGAAGTACAAATATTTTTTTCACAGCCCCCATTTTTTACGCCTTTCCTGCCAAGCCGCTTCTCTTCTGCAAAGCTTACTTACATCCTCTTTATTTTCTAAAAGATGTTCAATGATTCCCTCTAAAAATCTGGCTCCTTTAAACAGTATTACTTCTCCACCACTTAAATTGTGTTTTATATAAATCAAAGCTTCTTTAGGATCATCAAATTTATAAGCATTATCTATATATAGTTTTGGATAAGTATATCTTGAAACTCTTGGTCCTATTAAAATAATTTTTTCAGGTTTTACTGCTGCAATAAAAGGGGCCAGTTTTTGATGTTCAATTTGTTCTTCTGTTCCCAGTTCAATCATATCTCCTAGTACCACCCATTTTTTAGAAGCAGGGTAAACTTTAAACATTTTCAAAATCGCTGTCACTGATGCAGGTGTGGCATTATAACTACTATCTACAATTGTGGTTTTTTTAATCCCTTTTAGCAAACTGCTTCTACCAGGAGGCAATATCAGTTTTGCAAATTTAGAATCAAATGGAATGTTTAGTTTCTTTAGCAATTCAAATGTTGCCAGGATAAGATAAGAAGTATCTTCTGGTAAAAGATAATTTATTGTGAAAACTTTACCAGCTATTTTAAAGCTGGTACCTTTTTTAAATATCTGGTAGCTCTCAAGAGATTTTTTATTAATCTTTTTAACTTCTGAATGTGTTCTAACTAATTGATCAAGAATTAACTTGGAATCTCCATTAACAATTGAGTATCCGGAGGTATTTTCTAAAAAGTAACCAAACTCTTTTGCAATATTTTCTTCAACAGGGACTGTGAAATTTAATGTATGAGTTTTGGAAGAGCTTAGCCAAATGGTAATACTAGGTTTTAGTAGTTGAGCCAAGAATTTTCCTTCATAAGGTCTGTCACAGTCAGCTTCAACAATATATATTCTTTGTTTATGTAGATTTTGGAAGGCTTTTAGTGGAGCAAGAAAGAAAAGAGCTGGCCATTCACCAAGTGTTAAACTTTTCCTTTCAAGCCCCAAAATATTAAAAGGTATGCCAAAACTGCTGTTGGCACGGTGAGAATACATTGCTTGTTCTTGGATTTGAGATTCAAGTATATGCAAGAGTGTAGTTTTACCAGTTGAGCCGGTCACCACAATTATCTTAGGTTTCCAAATCCCAAGTTGTATCTGGGCAAAGAATTTAAAGTAGTAAGCTACAAAAAAATACAACCTTTTCTTAAGACTTCGGATTTGAGACATCAAACAAAAATTATACCGTATCCAAAGTTAAATATCGATTATGTATAACTACTCAGCAGGTTATGTTTTAATAAAAAAATCCTTAATATTTTTACAAATGTAATCAACCTGAGTAATTGTTAGATTAGGATGTAATGGTAAAGATAATATTGATTTAACAAAAGATCTTGCTTTAGGTAAAAAAACCTTCCCGTACTCTTTTTTTAAAAATGGTTGATCAGGAATTATCCTTGGATAGTGTATTAAAGTAGTGATTCCTTTTTTTGCCAAAAAGTTTTGCAGTTTATTTCTGTTTTTACTCTTAATTACAAATAAATGATAATTTGGCGTAGAGTTATCTATTGGTTTAACTATCTGAATATTCTCAATATTTGTTAAGTTTTTTAAATATTTTTGGGCAAGTTTTCTTCTCTTATAATTAATTGAGTCTAGATTTTTTAATTTAACTGAGAGAAGACTTGCTTGAAGTGTATCCAATCTACTATTTAAACCAAATCTAACATGATTATATTTACCTTTTTGTCCATAATCACGAGTTTCATAACATGCCTTAGCCAGGTTTTTATTATTTGTCACAATTGCCCCACCATCACCCAAAGCTCCTAAGTTTTTTGTGGGATAAAAACTAAAACAACCTAAATTTCCAAAAGTACCTAATTTTTTATCTTTAAAAGATGAGCCATGTGCTTGGGCAGCATCCTCTACTAAAAAGAGTTTATACTTTTTACAAATATTTTTTATTTTGTTAATTTGGGCAGGGTTGCCATATAAGTGTACAGGAAGTATGGCTTTGGTTTTTTTAGTTATTACACTTGGAATTAAATCTGGATTAATTAAGCCATTATCTAAAACGTCAACAAATACAGGTTTGCCTCCCACTGCCAGAATCGCCAAAGTAGTTGCAACAGCAGAGATTGGGGTGGTAATAACTTCATCTTCTTTTCCGATCCCCAGCGCCATTAAAGAAATTTGAATTGATTCTAAGCCGTTACCTACCCCTATGCAGTACTTTACCCCTAGGTATTTTGCAAACTGTTTTTCAAAACCCTCAACTTCCTTACCCAGGATATAAGTAGATGAAGATAGAACACGATTAAATGCTTCAAACAATAATTTCTTATTTTTATTTTCTTGTCTTAAGTCAAGAAACTTTAGAGACTGATCTTTTAAATTTTTCATAATCTCTTATATAGTCCTTCTCATTAAAGACTTCAGATGCCAGTACCAAAAGGATGGTATCTTTTTTAAACTCTGTCATTTTATGCCAAATCATTTTTTCCAGCAAAACTCCTATATTTGGTTTATCTAAAACAATTTCTTCATTCTTTTTTCCGTTATCCAAGATCAATTTAATTGATCCTTGAATGCAGAAAATAATTTGTCGATTCTTTTTATGGACATGATAACCCCTAGTAAGGTCGGTTTTTGCTCCGATAATACAGTAGACCCTTTTAATTTTAAAAGGTATATGTGTGGGATATTGAGCAAAATACAAAAAACAATCATCAAAAACTTCAGGAATTGTAATTAGTTTTATCAACTTGCTCTTGACCGGCATGAGCTGGATTATAGCGGTAAGAACTGCCTAGATGCAACTTAAGTCTTTTAAATAATCTAAGTAATTTATAAACTAACACAATATTAAGCCAGAGTAGAAAAACTTCTGATAAAGTTTGAAAAATTCTATTGATCCTAAAAAATTGAGAAACACCAAACTTTCTTTCCAGATGATGAACTGAAACTTGCCTGAATCTTGCTCCAGCTATCTGCGCTTTTTTAACAAGTTCAATACAAATTGCCCCGCTTGAACATTTAAGATTTAGTTTTTTGATAACCCGTTTTCTAATTAATCTAAAATCACAATCAATATCATATATAGGGACCCAGAAAAGCCAACGGGTTAGAAAACTATATATATTTCCAATAACTAATCTATATGTAGGGTCATGCCTTGACATCTTTATTCCATTTATAAAGTCGACATCTTTAGTCATCAAAGATAAAAACAGGGGTAATTCCTTGATATCGTATTGTCCATCTCCATCTGTATAGAAAACCAATTCGTACTTTGCTTTTTCGAATCCACTTCTTAAAGCCCCGCCATAACCTAGATTTTTTTGATGAAATACTAGTTTTAACTTTGGATACTCTTTAGCAAGCCTTTCTAGAACTCTTCTTGAAAAATCGGTAGAGGCATCATCAATTACAATAACCTCGTACTTATTGGTCTGTTTTCTAATTATCGAAAAAGCATCCCTTACTAATTTACCAATACTTTTTGAGTCGTTATAGCAAGGAAAAAAAATAGATACCCCCATCCTTTTTAACATAATTAAGTTCTTTCTTATTCCCTTTTGATTATATACAATCTAAAGAATATGACAACATTAAAACAACCTAAATTTGCTTTAATCATAATATTCATTGTTTTTTTGACTCTTTTTACAGCTAAATCGTTTAATACCATGATAAACACCCCTTTTTACGATTTTGATGAAGCACATAGAGCTGAGAATGCCAAAAGGATGAAAGAATATAAAAGTTTTACTGTTCCTTTAACTGGTTCTTCTCAAGATAGAGTACAACAACTAAAAATCCCTTTTAAAGAAAACCATGATTTTTACCTTTACTATCATTTAGAAAGACCACCTCTTATTTATGATTTAATGATTATCTCAACAGCAATTTTTGGCACTAGCGAGCTAGCTTATAGATTACCCTCATTTTTATTTGGAATGTTAATCATAGCTGGTTTAATATTCTTTGCCAAAAAAGCAAAAGGTAATATTTATGCTATTTTCCTAGGGTTACTGTCTCTGGTTACCTCTTCTGATTTTTGGTTATCCTCACAGTATGCACAGATGGATACAGGGATAACCTTTTTTCTGACCGCTAGTTTATTGACTCTTATATATTTTGTTGAGAGCCGGAAAAATATTTTAATCTATTTATCCGGAATTTTGTTTGGTTTTGGTCTACTAAGTAAATTACAGCCAGCTATAATTTTTATATTTCCTCTGATTGGTTTGTTAATTTTAAGAAAGATTAATATTACCCATCTTTTTAAATTTGGATTGGGATTTTTAATAATTTTTTTACCCTGGATAATTCATTTAATTGTAAAATTTGGCATAAAAGATGTGATGCTAATTATGCCGGGCTTTGCTTTAACCTCTGCGTCAATAATAAATATCCATCAAGAAGCCCCATTTTTCTGGTACGCACGCTGGTGGTGGGAAGGTTTCCGCCCTGGTTGGACAATCTTTCTGGCTCTTGTTTTTTATGACCTTACTTTAAAAAATTTAAATTGGAAAAAGAAAACCTTATTATGCTACATATTTGGAGGACTATTATCTTTTTCAATTCCTGTTAATAAAATCTGGTGGTATGTGTTGCCTTTGATTCCTTCAATCTGTTTTTATATCTTTCTTTCTGCAAATGATTATATTCAAAAGGAAAAAAATGCTATTAACAATCTAGGGTTTGCTATTTTACTGGCTTCATTGCCTATAATGCTAAGAACCTCAAACTTAATAAGCTTGATCTATGGTTTTTCTATAACCTCTGTTGTTTTTCTTATCTTAAAAAATAAACTGATCATTAAAACGTCCTTGAAGCGAGATAAAAAATATATATTTTATATTCTAGTAATTTTAAGTCTACTATTATTTTCTCTCCAGTTCCCCAAAATAACTGTTTATCATAAGAACACAAAGGAGGTAGCTATATATTATAAGGATCTAGTCTTACCAAAATGTTTATGGTTGGGTGATATGCCAGGAGAGGCAGTATTATTTTACTCAAACGCTGGAGAGGTGCCTTTGCTTAATGAAGATACACAGGTTTTCTTAAATTGCAAAAATAACTATCTGATAACACCTGAAAGATATAAAAAAGGCAAATTACTCCTAAGAAGAGGAAATATGAGACTTTACCAATTAACAGAGAATAACAAAAGATTATCAGAATAGTCTATCTAACAAATACCTTTTCAACTGCTTTATTAAATTCTCTTCCTCTATCAAATTCATTTTGGAATAAATTAAAAGAAGTAGCAGAAGGGGCAAATAAAATTACATCACCTGGTTTAACTTGAGTTTTTACATCTCTCAAAAGTTTTTCTAAATTATTATATGTTCCCTTTATTAAATCTTTGTTCTTCATCAATTTTTTTATTTCTTCTGTTGAATCTCCTTCTAAGAAATATACTGATCTCACGCTTCTATCAATGACTTCGGCATACTTTGTATAATCCATTTTTTTATTCATCCCTCCACAAATCAAAATACAGTTTGGAAATGTTTGAATAGATTTTATTCCTGACTCTGGAGAAGTAGCAGCAGTATCATTTATAATCCTAACCCCATTCCAAATTTTGGTTTGTTCCATCCGGAAAGGTATACCCTTAAAAGTAGTTAGCGTTCGTAGTAAGCGTTCAGAATTAATTCCAAAAATATTACCTACTTGGTATGAGGCTGCTATATTTTCTAAGTTATGTTCTCCCAGCAAAGTTGGTTTAAAACCTTTGGTCATGTCATCTCTGGAAAAATAAACTATTTGTCCTTTGAGTCCTTTAAGAAATTCTGGTTTTGTAGTAATCGGATCATTCTTCCTAATGAATAAAAAGTCATCAGTTTTTTGGTATTCAGCTATTACTCTTTTTGCAGCAATGTATTCCTCCATTGAAGAATAGTAATTAAGATGATCAGGAGTGATGTTTGTTATCACAGCCCATTTGGGAGATACTTTTTTTCTATCAAAAGACTCAAGTTGGAAAGATGAAATTTCTAAAACTACTAAAGTATCATCCTTTATATAAGGAATAATTTCTAAAACACTGGTACCAATATTTCCAGCAAATACAACATCTTTGCCAATGTTTTTTAATAATTCATAAATAAGTGAAGATGTTGTTGATTTTCCTTTAGTACCGGTTACTCCAATTATTTGTTGGTGAGATACTGATTGCAAAAAAATATCCATGTCCATTTTTACTTCCTTTCCTTTTTGCATAGCGTATTCAATATATGGGTTACCTGGTTTTATGGCAGGATTTTTAATAATTAGATCTGCCCAATCAATATCTTCATTTTTATGTACTCCTAAAGTATATTCAATATTTGAAAATTGTTTTAATTGTTCTAAAGAAGTTTTAAGGGTATCCTCATTTTTTAAGTCAGTTACTCTAACTTTAGCTCCCTGACTTGCAAAGAACTTAGCAGACCCCACTCCTCCTTGGTTTAATCCCAACCCAAAAACTAGTATTTTCTTGTCTTTAAAATTACTCATCAAACTTAATCCCTTCAGTTTCCTTTATAAAAAAATCTACTCCATCTGATTCAAGTTTAGCGTAACCAGTATTAGAAACAGCGCCAAGAGGGATCTTTTTACCTAAATGTTTCAATAAAATCCTCATTACACCAGCATGACTGACAACTAGTATAGTTTTACCCAGGTACGCAACAGAGATTTCTCTTAAAAAAGTTAACACCCTTGAAGCTACTTCCTCATCGCTTTCTGCATCAGGAATGGGCTTATACTTTAATCTATCTGCCATAGATAGTTTATTTTTCAATTCTTCTATTGCGTCAATCATTTTTGTGGGCCTTCCTTCTAAACTCCCCCAGTGTCTTTCTCTTAGGACTTTAGTTGTTTCAACCATTAGTTTTCTTTCTAAAACAATGATTTCTGCTGTTTCCTTTGTCCTTGAAAGATCTGAAGAGAAAGCATTGTCAAACTTGATATTTCTTAATCGTTGAGAGATTTTCTTGGCTTGTAGCTTACCTGTTTCATTCAATATACTATCTGAATGACCTAGGATGATATTATTCAAGTTTGCATTAGTTTCCCCATGACGGACAATATATAGAGTGCAGTAAGTTTGCTTTATTTTAGCCATGAAGGTATTATACTTTGCTGATGAACACGAGTCCAATTGGGGTATTTGATTCTGGTATTGGTGGTCTGACTGTTGTCAAAGAAATTTTAAAGCAGTTACCAAATGAAAATATCAACTTTTTGTAACTGATACTCCCGGAAGAGTTTATAGTGTTGCCAAAGGTTTCTTAGGTCAGATGTTAGATGGTAAGTTAAAAAGGGTTATACTGTAATGGCTGAATGAAACGCTTTTTTGATAAAGACACGTTGTTAGTTTTATCAGGTTGGTTATCCAATATTTCAGCAGGATGGTTTGGATCTATATTTATCCTGCCTATATTCTCAGATTCAAATCCTCTACTTTTGTTGACTATTAATATACCTTCTGCTATATTATTTTTGATACTTTCAATCTGGTTTGATAATAAAGGAAGACAATAATGAATAATGCAGATCAATGGATAATTGCAGCAGGTATTGTAAATGCTTTATTGGCTATTGCTCTTGTATTGATGTTTAGAAACTGGCCTAGAAAAAGCTCCAGACACTAATTCCTTTGCTAATTTGTCTGTATCTCCAGCACTCATAAAAAAGATTATATCTCCACTTTTAATCTCAGGTTTTAGCTTTTTTAAGACTTCTGCAGTACTGCCTATATATACAACATTATCTTTTGAAATAGCCCCTGTTAATTGCTTGGTACTTACAAGTCCCGTGTTCACTTCTCTAGATGGATATATGTCCATAATAAAGATTTTATCTATGGGTAAGTTTTTAAAAACTTTTACAAAGTCATCAAATAAAACTTTAGTTCTGGAAAACATGTGAGGTTGATAAATTAGAAGAATCCTTTTATCAGAAAACTTTTGTCTGGCTGCTTCCATAGTAACTTTAATTTCTGTAGGATGATGCCCAAAATCAGAATAAACTTTTGCTCCCTCTTGTCCTGAGCCGATTCGGCCTGAGGGCTCACGGCCTCGAAGGCTTGCCGAAGGATTATAGTCTCCGACATACTCAAATCGTCTCCCAATTCCTTGGTAGTTTGCCAAACTCTTTCTGAGACTGCCGGGATTAAGATCCAAGGCCAGTCCCACTTGAAATGCCAGTGAAGCATTGGCAACATTAAAATCTCCCGGTATCTGGAGTTTAAATTTAATTAGTCTTGGATTTGGTTTATCAAAAACTTTTTTTGATTGACTTTTAAACTTTGCAAAACTTTTCTTGACTGCTTCAAAATCTTTAAAATATTCTGGATGATCCATCTCAATATTGGTAACAACAGTTATATCTGGTTTAAAGTGCAAAAAGTTATCATTAAATTCATCTGCTTCTATTACAAAATATCTTCCCTTTCCCACTCTGAAATTTGTTTTCCAGGAAGGAACAATTGCTCCCAATTCAACTGTGGGATCTAAATTTGCATCCTCCAACATCTTGGCAATCATAGCAGTAGTGGTAGATTTTCCATGAGTTCCACAAACTGCAATTACAAATTTGTCTTTAGTTAAGTATTCTCCTAAAAACTGCTGCCAAGTTATAACTTTTTTAGCAGTTTTAAGTTCTGGATTATTAGGATCTAAAGAAAAAATAGCAGGTGTTACTACCAGTAAATCAGTATTCTGTAAATGATCTGGGTTATGCCTTTTAAATAATTGATCCTTTTTAAAAACTTTTGTAAATTCATTATCAATATCTAAATCACAACCAGTTACTTCAAACCCTTGTGTTTGAGCTAAAGCAGCAGCAGCAGATGTCCCGCTTCCCCCTATTCCCAAAAAATGTACTTTCATCAAGAAATATTATATATCAAGAGTGGCCATTTTGGTCCTTCGATTACACTCAGGGCTACGCTAGCTCTAATATTTATATATCTAATGTCGCTAGCTTCGCATGGGTTTGGATGAATCTTTTTCTAGGAGGGACTTCATCACCCATCAGCATGGTAAATACTTCATCAGCCCCTACAGCATCTTCACTTATAACTTGCTTTAGTATTCTATTTTCCGGGTTTAAAGTGGTTTCCCAGAGTTGATCAGCATTCATTTCTCCTAAACCTTTGTACCTTTGGATATTTAAAGCAGTTCTATCTTTAAATTGTTCCAGGAGTTTGATTTGCTCTTCCTCTGTATAGGCATAGTGAATCTCTTTTCCTTTTTGAATTTTGTATAAAGGAGGTTGAGCAATATACAAATACCCTCTGTTTATAACTTCTGGTAAATATCTGAAAAAAAATGTTAGAAGTAAAGTTCTGATATGTTCGCCATCAACATCAGCATCTGACATTAGAATAACTCTATGGTATCTAATTTTGTCATAATTTACTGTATCACCAATCCCTGTTCCCAAAGCAATCACTAAATTTTTGATTTCTTCAAATTCTAAAATTTTATCCAAACGGGCTCTTTCTGTATTTAAAATCTTTCCTTTTAAAGGCAAAATAGCCTGGAATTTTCTATCTCTTCCCTGCTTTGCACTACCGCCCGCGCTGTCTCCTTCAACTATATATAGTTCTGCTTCTGCTGCATCCCTATTTTGGCAATCTGCTAATTTTCCAGGTAAAGTCATGCCTTCCAAAGCCCCTTTTCTAATCACTGCATCTTTAGCCGCCCGTGCGGCGGCTCTGGCTCTGGCTGCCAGCATGACTTTTCCTAAAATAGCCCTGCCATCTTGAGGGTTTTCTTCAAAAAACATATCCAAACCATCTTTAACAATTTGTGAAACAATGGGTTGAATATCAGCATTGCCTAATTTTTCTTTAGTTTGGGACTCAAATTGGATTCTTTCTGAATCCATCTTGATAGAAATAACAGCTGTTAATCCTTCTTTAACATCCTCACCAGTTAGATTTTCATCTTTTTCTTTTAGGCTTTCTGTTTTTCTGGCATAGTCATTTATGGATCTGGTTAAAGCAATCCTAAAACCAGTTAAATGCGAACCACCTTGTGTGGTTGGAACAACGTTAGCAAAGCTTTCTACATTTTCCACAAAGCTATCGTTATATTGAATAGCCACTTCCACATCTACTCCATCAACCACCCTTTTAATTAGAATTGGCTCAGGATGAATTAAAGATTTGTTTCTATTTAAATGCTTGATCAAAGTGGCTAGTCCTGATTGGAAATAAAAATGGCGTTCATTCCCGTCTCTCTCATCATAAAGATGGAAAAAAATTCCTCCCACTAAATAAGCTACTTGCTTAACCTGCTTTTCTAATCTATCAAACTCCGGCTTAATGGTTGAAAAGATAGTTTTATCAGCTAAAAAGGAAATTTTAGTGCCATTTTTATTTGCCGGCCATTTGAAAGTTGTTTTAAATGGAAGAACAGGGTTTTTTTCCATGGCAGAGACTTTTGCTTTGGGTTTTCCCTGTGAATACTCCTGGAAATATTCTTTCCCATCTCTTCTCACTTCAGCTCTCATATAATCTGAAAGAGCATTAACAGCTGAAACTCCGACTCCATGTAAACCTGTTGAGACTTTATATCCCCCTTCACCAAATTTTCCCCCGGCATGAAGAGTGGTCATAATAACCTCCAGTGCAGAGACTCCTACCTTGGGGTGAATATCAACTGGAATCCCCCGCCCGTCATCTGCCACAGTCATATAGTCATTTTCATGTAAAATAACCCAGATATTTTTAGCATATCCTGCTAAGGCTTCATCAATAGAGTTATCTACTACCTCTTTGATTAAGTGATGTAATCCCCGGAGGTCTGTTGAACCAATATACATGCCCGGGCGTTTCCGGACTGGTTCCAAACCCTCTAAAACTTGAATTTGCTCTGCGGAGTATTTGTTGGGATCTTTTGCCATTTAAAAAACCTCACTGAGGTAAAAGTAGTTTAGCATACTGAAGGACTTGAGTCGAGATACAATCGAATTTATTAAAATCCGCCGAGGAAAGGTCGTGAAGAACCCTTTTTGCTTCTAGTAGTAACATCTTTTTCAACTTTACGGAATGCTTTATCTACAATTTGTTCTATTTTTTTAATTTCTTTTATTTGAGCTTTCATTTTTTTTGTCATGGTATAATCTATTATATTGGTTCAAATTTCTAATTGTCAATTGTTAAACTGTACGTATTTTGTAAGAATTCTCTTATACTAGGCATAATTAAATCTGCCGTGTTAACTTGGTCATTAGTAGTTATTCCCTTTTTAATTATTGCTAACTGGATTTGATTAAATTTTATCCCATTTTGGGCTGCTAACTTCATAAGTTTAAAAGCTACACTAGTCTTTTTCCAACTGTTGCACTTAAGAAATGAGAATGTTAGTGAATTTATAGCTTTTTCTTGAAATTGACTATACTGAGGATCTCTAATTAGACGAGAAAAAAGTACTGAGACAATATCCACAACTTCTTGTTCATTCAATCTAGAACATGGGTAAGCATGCAAGCGATCAATAAATCCCCCAGGTTTAGTTCCATCAATTGAAATAGGCATAATCTTCAGTCCTTTTTCGATTGCTATTCCCACTTCTTGATTTGCAAATATCGAAGTCAAGAAATTTTTAGAAAACAAAGGTATGAAAAGATCAGAGGTGGCTAAGTTTTGGAGAATTTCTTCCTGAAAATCATCTCCCGTATTTAAATTTATACTAGCTAAAAATACGTTAAAACCCGTGGAACATTCGAAATAATCTTTTAAGATTGGCGGAAAATCTTGATTATCATCTGAGCAATAACTAATAAATACCTTTAAGATATTAGCCATACAAGGAAGAATATACCCTACTCTTACGAAAGTCAAAAACGATACTTATTATTGAGGGGTGGGAATCTCTGCTATCTCAAGTTCTTCCCTTTGGCTTTGAGGTAAATTAATTAATGCTTTCCAGACTGTTGGTGCTTTCATTTCTAATGATTTTGCCAAATTTAAGTATGTTGTTTGACAATTTTCACCTAGAAGGACTTCTTTTGGGTAAATATGACTTAGAACGATTTCTGGTCCGAAAGTTCTACCCACAGCTTTTTCTGCTAAGATTGCTAGAAAATCCCAAGGTTTCTCTCCAGCAACAGATAAACACTCTTTTAATGCTTCATATGCCTTAGTCTCTGATAATACCCAGTTTTGATTTTTTATTCCCACCAAAAGCCTGGGAGTAGCATATCCTTCCAGGGAAGTCAGAGGCGAAATGCGCCAAAGATGAGACCTAGGTACTGATAATGGTTCATGTTTACCAACTCTCTCATCAGGTAAACGCATTCTTGGTCTTGCAAGTAAATCAAAGACTGCTCGATTGTGTTTTCCAGCCAGGGAAACTGCCTCCCTGAACCAATAGCTGGTTTCAGAATATCTTTTCAGCATCCACTCAGCATCATAGGGAGAGTCAGGACCAGTTAGTTCTCTGGCAATAGGACATCCATTAGACCACCCCAGCCTTAATGCTGCTTCAATAATTCGTTCCTTAGAGTCAAGTCTTGAATTTAGAGTTTGTAGATTCTCTCTTCCCTCCCCAAAAAGTACACAGTATCTTTTATCTGGACCGTATTCTGTAGCTTCTATATATTTCATTGAATGTACGATACCATTTTTATGCGTAAATTTCAACCTATGGGATTTTTTTGGGCATCACTAGCATTAAGTATTCTAAAATTGCCCGGATATTTACATTTTGATTTATCCACTCTTCTGCTTGAAGAAGCTCTTTTGCAAATCTTGAGTTTTGAGGTAGTTTAGAATGAAAATATTGAGTTAGGTTGTTTAAAAACTCCTTTTTTTCTTTCAGTTTTTCAATATACTCGAATTTCTCTTCAATCCCACTTTCTAATAATCTTTCTATATCTTCTTTGTAGTTTTCATTCTGAATTCTTAATTCTTGATTCTTAATTCTAATTACCTGGCATCTGGAGATAATAGTAGGTAGAAAATGAGCATCTGATGAAGCGCCTAATATAAAAATTGCTTCTTTGGGCAATTCCTCCAGTATTTTTAAGAGAGCATTTTGGGCCTCGGTTGTTAAACTGGAGGCATCTTCCAAAATAACAGCCCGTCCTTTAGCAGAATATGGTTTCAAGGAAAAGTGCTGCTTAATTATTCTGGCTTGTTCAATTCCTAGTTTGGAATCTGATAGAAAATATAGACAGTCAACATGATCTTTTCCTAAACCAGCTTGGGATAAAATATTTTCAATCTCTTCTTTCCTGTAGTTAACAGTCTGGGAAATTAACAGTCTTGCAATCACCCCCAAATTCTAACATAATGAAAGCATGCCCCAAACTGCTCAATCATTCGGTACACTCAAGATTGACCCTGATCAAAGAGGAATGGGTCAAAATGTCCAAAACTTAACAATTGAAGATATCCTCTTCAAGCAGGGTTTAATTAGCCCTGATCAGCTTGCAGCTTTAAAGCTAGAAAGTATTAATTCAGGTCAGGCTATTGACAGACTGCTGACTCAACATAATCTCGTACCTTTAGACAAGATTACAGAGGCGAAAGCCCAGATTTTAAATGTGCCTTTTGTTAAGCTTGAAGGTAAAGCTATCCCTTCTGATGTATTAAATCTGGTTCCTGAGCCGGCAGCAAGACGCTATAAAATTATCCCCTTTGAAAAATCAAAAGATGAGCTTTTTGTAGCCATGGAAGACCCATTGGATATCCAGATCATCCAATTCGTAGAAAAAAGATCAGGAATGAGGATTAAACCCTTTTTAGCTTTAAATGAGGACATTATTAAGGCAATAAATGATCAATATTCTCAAAATTTAACTACAGATGTAACCTCAGCATTAAACGAGGTTCAGTCTGTAAAACCTGAAGAAGTTTTATCAGGCACAGAAATTATCCGGGAAGCTCCAGTATCCAATATTGTTAACCAACTTTTGGAATATGCAGTAAAGACCAGAGCTTCAGATATTCACATTGAGCCTCAGGAAGATAGAACCAGAGTTAGATATAGGATTGACGGGATTTTACAGGAGAAAATTTTACTTCCAAAAGGAGTGCATGATGCTTTAGTTTCCAGAATAAAAATCTTATCAGTACTTAAGATTGATGAAAAAAGGCTGCCTCAGGATGGGCGTTTTACTTATACCTTCGGTCAAAATGTGGTTGATCTTCGTATATCCACAGTCCCCACAGTTTATGGGGAAAAAGTGGTTATGAGGTTGCTGCCTAAATCATCAGGTGCTCCGACCTTACTGGAGCTTGGACTACGGGGTGTTTCTCTAAAGGCTCTGGAAGTTCAGCTGCTAAGACCTCATGGTATTATCTTGATTTGTGGTCCAACAGGAAGTGGTAAGACAACCACTCTTTACTCTATCTTAACTAAAGTTTCGACCACCAGAGTTAATGTGGTTACTATAGAAGATCCGGTTGAGTATCAGATTTCCGGAGTAAATCAAGTTCAAGTAAACCCTCAAGTGGGTTTGACTTTTGCTGCTGCCTTAAGAAATTTCCTAAGACAAGATCCTAATATCATTATGGTGGGTGAAATTCGTGATACAGAAACTGCTGATCTGGCAATACAGGCTGCCTTGACCGGACATCAGGTTTTTTCCACAATTCACACCAACTCAGCAGCAGGTGTTCCCCCCAGACTTTTGGATATGGGTGTTGAGCCATTTTTACTAACATCTGCTTTAAATGTAGTTATAGGACAAAGAGTAGTAAGAAAGATTTGCCAAAGATGTAAGAGTGAATTTAATGCCCCGCCTGAAGTTTGTGAGAATATTAAACAGGTTTTAGGTAATATTATTCCAGAGAGCGTGACAGCAGGAAATATGAAACTTTTTAAAGGCCAGGGTTGTAGTTTTTGTGGAAATACTGGATATTTAGGCAGAATTGGAATCTATGAAGTTTTAGTTATAACAGAGGTTATTGCTAAGCTTATCTTAGATCATGCATCATCAGCAGCAATTGAGCAAGCTGGAGTTGCAGCAGGGATGGTTACTATGAAACAGGATGGATATATGAAAGTATTAGAAGGTAAGACTACTTTGGAGGAAGTATTAAGAGTTGCTCAAGATTAAGTAAAAGAATATGAATTTGCAACAATTACTGGATTTAACAATTCAAAGACAAGCATCTGATCTGCATCTATCTGTAGGTTATCCGCCAATTTTAAGGATTCATGGTGAGTTAATACCTATTCCAGGAAGTGAACCAATAACTCCTGAGCAGATGGATGCAGCTTTGGTAGCTATGTTAAATAAATCACAGAAAGAAATCTTTTTGGAAAATCTGGAATTGGATTTTTCATTCGAGTTGCCAAATAAAGGCAGGTTTAGGGTTAATTTATTCCGTCAAAAGGGGTATCCGGCAGCTTCATTAAGATTGATTCCGGCAATCATCCCCGCTCTTTCAGATTTAGGTTTTCCGGATGTGGTAAAAAAAATTCCTGATTTAAAACAAGGTTTTATTTTGGTAACAGGACCAACCGGTCACGGTAAATCAACTACCCTAGCCTCTTTTATTAATCAGATTAACTTAAGTAGATCAGAACACATATTAACAATAGAAGATCCAATTGAGTATATTTACCCGGTTGGAAAGTCTTTAATTGACCAAAGAGAAATGTTTTTAGATACTAAATCCTGGAGTAATGCTTTGAAAGCAGCATTAAGAGAAGATCCAAATGTAGTTTTAGTTGGTGAAATGCGGGATTTAGAAACTATTTCATCTGCCATGACTATTGCTGAAACAGGACATTTAGTCTTTGCCACCTTACATACTAACTCAGCTGCTCAATCAATTGATAGAATCATTGATGTTTTCCCGGAAATTCAACAACCTCAAATAAGACTTCAGCTAGCTTCCACACTAGAGGCTATTTTATCTATCCGTTTAGTTCCAACTATTAATCCTGGTAGAACAGTTGCCTCAGAAGTTTTATTCGCTACCCCGGCTATAAGAAATATTATCAGAGAAGGAAAATCCCATTTAATTGATAATGTAATTGAGACTTCAGCTGAAGGAGGAATGCAAATTTTGGAAAGATCATTGGTAGATTTAGTCAAACAAGGAAAAATAACTCCTGAGACAGCAAACAGATTTGCTCTTCGTCCGGGACTTTTAGGAAAACTTTTGAAGTAATGGCTGAATTTATCTACAAGGCAAAAGATAATCAGGGATTAAATCATAGTGGTAACATTCAATCTCCCGATGCTTACTCTGCTGCTGCAACTTTGCGTAAAAAAGGTTTAATAGTTATTTCTCTAAATCTCAGAGAACTATCAGGAAATAAATTCCTAAACAAATTCTTAAATAAAGTAAGCTTTTCTGAACTGGTTATTGTTACCAGACAACTGGCTACGATGGTATCCAGCGGACTAGTGTTATCTGATGCAATGGATATTTTAGAAGAACAACAGAGTAACCAAACTTTTAAAAAAGCCTTAGAAGAAATATCACATGATATAAAAGGAGGTCTTACTTTAGCCCAAGCTTTTGGGCGATATCCTGATATATTTCCTAAAGTATATGTAAATTTAGTCAAAAGCGGTGAGGCTTCGGGAAAACTTGATCAGGTTCTTTTACAAATGGCAACCGGGCTTGAGAAAGACCGGGAATTTCAATCCAGAATCAAAGGTGCAATGATTTACCCGATTGTGGTTTTAGGAATGATGGTAATAGTTGTTATTATTATGATGACTTTTGTTATCCCAAAACTCACTTCTCTTTACTCGCAATCAACAATTGATCTCCCCTTGCCTACTAAGATTTTAATTACCTCATCCAACTTGTTTGTTCATTTCTGGTGGGCAGGTTTGATTATCAGTGCCACTCTTTTTATCCTGATCAACAGGTGGAACAAAACCCCGGAAGGAAATCTTTTTTTTGGAGGTCTTATTTTAAAAATACCTATTGTTGGTATGATTGTTACCAATGTAACTTTAACAAATTTTTGTAGAACTTTTGGACTTTTGACGTCTGCCGGAATTCCCCTTCTTGAGTCAATTGGGATTGTTTCAGAATTATCTGATAATTCAGTTTTTCAAAAAGCCCTAAAAGAAAGTTATATGGGAGTTGAAAAAGGTTTGCCTTTTTCCGGAACTTTAGCTGGTGATATTTTTCCAAAGATTGTCCGGCAAATGGTAAAAGTAGGAGAAGAAACAGGTAAGGTGGATGAAATATTTTTTAAACTATCTGATTATTTTGAATCAGAATCTGATCATATGGTTAAAAACTTAACTGTTGCTATAGAACCAATTGTCTTGGTTATTTTAGGTATAGGTGTTGGATTTTTAGTTATTTCTATTATTTTGCCAATTTACAAATTGACAACATCATTCTGATGTGAATACAATGGATATGTATTATTTGGAAGGAGGTGAATATGTTAAAAAAATCTGCCCAGGTTCAAATCAAAGGTGGTTTTACCCTAGTTGAACTTTTGGTAGTTATTGCAATTATTGCAATTTTGGCTGCTGTGGTGGTCTTAATCATTAATCCTTTGGAGTTAACAAGAAGAGGTCGTGATGCAGCTAGATTGTCTGATTTATCAAACCTGCAAAATGCCATCAATGTGGCTGTTCAGGAATCAACAGGTTCCGGAGCTGTAGCAGTTCTTTGTAAAACAGCTGGCGCTTACCCATGCAGTGGTTCTTCCAATACAGGAACTAGAGTATCAGATGGTACTGGTTGGGTTAAAACAGATCTAAGTTCTCAAAAAAGTGTCTCAGTTGCCACTTTACCAATTGATCCGGTTAACAGTACAACTTATCATTATACTTACTGTGCTAATAATGATACATTTGAAATTGATACTGTTTTAGAATCAGATCAGCAAAAGGATAAGATGACTGAAGGGGGAAATGAATCTGATAAATACGAGGTAGGTTCCAATCTGACTTTGATCAATTCTTCAGGGGGAACTTGTACTTATTAAGGTGAGTATACCCGGATTTTTATTAGGTGCTGTTTTAGGAAGTTTTTGTTTGGTGCTTGCAGACCGGAGTTTAACCAAACAAACATTTTGGGGAAGGTCGTATTGTTTACATTGCAAGAAAAAATTGCACTGGTACGACCTTTTTCCAATTTTTTCCTTTGTACTCCTTAAAGGAAGATGTAGGTATTGCAAGAAAAAGATCAGTTTTGCATATCCAGTAGTTGAACTCATAACAGGATTTTTGATTGGTTTTCTATTTTGGCAAAGCTTTAATAATTTTCAATTTTCAATTTTCAATTTTCAATTTT
>OBEQ010947222.1_pt1 | contig 32892 bp, 35 predicted proteins | sample 1670901 | NCBI WGS metagenome assembly OBEQ01 (sample SAMEA104232315, study PRJEB22302) | groundwater metagenome | biome: forest; feature: aquifer; material: groundwater | place: USA | collected 2011-08-07 | depth 5.4 m | reverse complement strand
TACCTTTAACAGTGTATTTGTCTTCTCAGCAGCAAGAGATTCGCTCACGTGCAGACGTTGGAACAGCGCTTACGCCAACTGCGACACCAACCCCAACAACAGGTGTAACGACTACTCCAACAGCAACTCCAACGCCAGTGCAAATTGCCCAGGCGACAACTACTCCTACGCCAACGTCTTTGTGTCCAGCGCCAGCGCAACCATCAAATGTACGCCCCCAATTTCCAAAATGCGAGGGTACAGTGTGTGACCCAACCCAAGCGCGGTGTAGCTGGGATCCTCTAACAGGCGTTTCTAATTACCAGGTAACTGTTACCGAGCAAGAAACGGGTACTGTGGTAAAAAACAAACAGACAGTTACTGGTACAAATATTACTTTTCCCGTTACTAATGGCAAGACATACCAGTGTGACATTGCGGGAATTAGCGCATGCGGTTCGGTTGGGCCAAGCGCAGTCGTGAGTTTTGTCTGTCAACTCAGTATTACCGGTATTACCGGAACCGTTGCTCCAACCCAGCCACCGCTTCCAACTGCAACGACGGCACCAGCGTCAGTACTTTTGGCATGCGGCGCAAGCGGTTGTGAAACCCAAGCATGCCAAGCGGGGTTGGTTTGTGTTCGAGCAGCAAATGGGGCAGCATATTGTGCAATGCCTGCGTATCAATCTGCGTGCCAAACAAGTCCTGGAAGTGCAGCCTGTTGTAATGCACCACGGCCAACCATTGCCCCATCTGGAAGTTCGTCTGCGTTTACGTTTGGTATAGTAGGTATTATGATGGCATTTATCGGCGCTGCACTCTTTCTATTGCTCTAAAAATATATGGAAACAAATCAATCAGTTAGTCAGCCGACATCAGAAGTACCAGTTTCATCTGGGAAAAATAAAAAACAGCTACTGCTTATTGCTGGTGTTTTAGGAGTCATCGTTCTTCTTTCTGTAACATTCCTTTTGCTTGGCAAAAAAAGTCAGGAACCATCTGTTTCTTCTAACGAGAAAGTAGTTGCAAAAGTTGGAAACGAAAAAATTTACCAAAAAGATCTCAATAAAGAATTGGTAGCATATCCTCCAGTAAAAGATGCAAAAAAAATAGTTATCGATAAAATGGTAAATGATTCAATTGCTCTCCAAGCTGCGCAAAAACAAAATCTTGTAAAACTTGATTCGAGTATTTACAATTCACCTGATAAAGATTATTCACAAAGAATTGCCGCTATACAAAAAGTGCAAAATGAGGTAAATAAAGAAGAGGCAAAAATAGAAGGAACAGTTGTTGGGATTTGGTTTTATAATATGTCTCCCGCACCAATTGGGTTACAACAAGGGCAGCAGATTGCATTGCAAAAAATTACAGATCTTTGGCAAAAAGTAAAAAGCGGGCAAATGACAATCCAACAAGCAGGAGATGCAGTTAAAAATGATACGTCTTTAGCACAGGTTGATAAATCGTATAAAGAGAATGCAATTCTTTCTTTTTCGGTCGGAAAGGGGCAGAAAATTACATTTAGCCAAGATTTTGATAAACAATTATTAGTTTTAAAGGGTGGACAAGTAAGCGATGTTGCGTTACTTTGGGATACCCGATCTAATGGAAAAACCTATCCTGCAATGTACACATTTGGTATCATAACCAAAAATACCATTTCTTCTAATACACCAGATTACGAAGCGTGGTTAGCACAGCAGAAGAAAAACTATGAAGTTACGATGTATTAAATATTTCTTTTTGATAGTATTCTTTTTTTTCTTTTTTGGCGTAGCAAAAGCACATGCTGCTTCTCCTGATGTATATGGGTATATATATTCGCAGAATGGGGCACCGGTAAATGATGTTTGGGTAAAATGGGTTGATGTTCATAACGATGTTCGATACGTCCAATCCGGTCATTCATATTATAATGATTGTCCTGGTAATCCTAATAATCAGTGTGGTGGTAATCCAGGTGAATATTACTTTCGATCTTGGCAATCACCCCAAGTTTTTCGTAGTGAGCAAAGTAACCCTATCGTTGTTGAAGGAGAAAGTCATGTGATGGGGTATGTTGTTCCTGGTTTACCCTTTGAAGATTCTGGTTTTGGTTGTGATCAGAACCCTCATGCATTTAGCGTCGTTCCGTCAAAAAATTATCCAGGGACTTTTGTTCCGGTTGTTATTAACAAAAACTTTGCTTTTCCAAACCCGAGTTGGGGAAACGAAACGAATTCAGAAAATATTGGTAATTTTGTGTATGTCCCGCCGGCTGGGTCTCCAACTCCAACGCCCACGCCAAAAAATATGTGTAAGCAGCCCTGTAATCCTGGAAATGCAGATAGAGACTGTCAGGGAACACGAGATACGTGTACTGTTTGTGCGCCCGATGGCAAAGGCAGCGGTATTTGTAAACCACCAGCAGTATGCGGTGCTGAATGTGATACTACTGATTATTGCTTAAAAGGCGATGCGGGAAACACATGTACTGTGTGTGCGTTAGATGCAAAAAGTGGTAAAAAGATTTGTCAACCGCCTCCCCCCACACCAACGCCAACCCCGACACCATTTTTGGCCTGTAACCAACCATGTAGTCCTGGCAATGCAGACAGAGATTGCCAAGGAACAAAAGATGGCTGTACTGTTTGTGGACCAAATCAAAGCGGTGGGAATACCTGTCAGCCGCCGCCTGCATGTAACGTGTCTTGTACAACCAGCGCGTTTTGCCAAAAAGGAACGGGTAATAATTGTACTGAGTGTTTGCCAAGTCCAAGTGGTACAGGCAAAACTTGCCAGCCAAATCCGTTTAACACTGCAATGTGTAAGTGCGAGAGCATCGAGTCGTCTGCATCGCAGTTTTTGCCAGACACCAAAACAACCTTTACCATGTTTGGGAAAGTGGAGGGAGCAGACACAAACTGGGCGCAGATTCGAGACGTACAATTCCAAGTATTTAAAAATGATCTTACCAACAGGCTGGCAGATGGAGATTCTGGGTTTATTCCCATGAATGTCATAGAGTCGAGTCCGACAAGAGTTCGGTACAAGGGCAGTTGGGATTACACAGTTCCGGCACAGACACCAGGAACAAAAGTGATTGTGCAAGGGACCATGACGTGTGTTAAAAAATCTCAACCGACTGCAAGCAATTTCTCGGCTATTGCAAAGAGAGGGGTAACCCGAGCGGTTCTTGCTGGAGCAACTGGTGCGTCACAACCAAAGCCCTGGTGCTCTTTTGCAGATTGGGTGCCAGGCTGTTCTGCTGCAACAAACCCAGGGGGTTCATCGAATCGGCAATCTGTTACGCCAACGCCGTCGACTCCACAAACGCTTCAGCTTGATTCGTTCTCCTCGGGAACCGTTATCTCGTCTGCGTGTCCGCAGGTTGTGATTGCCTATTAGCCTGTGGTATACTAAGCACTCTATGGCGTACAAATGTGCAAATTGTGGAAAAGGCGTTATGATTGGCAGCTCTCACAAACATCATCCTGGTGTTGCGGGAGGTCGTTGGAAAAAACGTGCGCCTCATACGCAAAAACTCTTTCGACCAAATCTGCACTGGGCCAGAATTCAAATTGCAGGAAACTTAAAACGCGTGCGCCTCTGCACAAAGTGTTTAAGAATTGCGAAAGAACAAATGAAAGCAATAGGCAAAAAAGCCGTGTCAGCAGTATCTCCTTTGGCAACCGCATAAGACTCAAAACTTGCATTTTTTATTTTCAAAAGCTAAAATGCTTCAACTATGCTTATAGAAGGAGAAATTTTAACTACAGCTAAAGGCACATTGTGTGTGTTTAAAAGAGATGTTTTAGACTTCTATGCTAATGCCCCCGATGGAAGAAAGATTACCAGCGATGTTGTAGGTATTGGGGGTGCTTTTATGGACGAGATGAGAAAAATGGTTGATCAAGGAAAACCAATCGAAGATTTTTTTGTATCTTTTTCTGTTGATGCTGCTGTATTACTGGAGTCGGTAATTGCTTTGCGTGACCCAGCTAGTTCTTCGGTAAGAGTTGCTTCTTCGGCCGTAGAAGGTGATAGATTTTCATTTAGGGTTTTAAATGCAACCAAAATTCCAGGGGTTTTTATAAGATCTCAATTGGGTGCTGTGGTTGAAGGACCGCATGCGCTTGCGTTTGTTGGTACAAATCATGTGCCGCAGGAAGCTTTGGCCCGAATGCAGCGCCCTGGGCAGCGTTTTCCACTATAAATCTCATCGTACCTTTTGTATAATACAGCGTGTCCTGCCAGTTTTTATGATTGTTGCAAAATTTGGTGGTACGTCGGTTAACACAAAAGAGGGAATTGCTGTCATTTGCCACACAACCCAAAAAAACCTTGCTCAAAAACCAATTCTTGTCGTGTCTGCACTGCGAGGAGTAACTGATCTGCTGTTGTCTTTAGAGACTGCCACAAATCTTAGGAAAAAACAGATTCTTGGTAGCGTTGCAAAAACACACAAAGACTTTGTAAAAAAACTTTTTTCAGATAAAAAAACGCAAAAAGAAATAAATTTGTATATCGATGATCAAATAAAAAGTCTCGCAAAACTGACAAAAAGAACAATCGATAAACAAGCATTGGATTCTATTGTTTCGTTTGGGGAAATTATGTCCTCATACATTGTTACTAAAGCGCTTCTTGAACACAAAATCTCTGCAAAACAAGTTTTGGCAACAGAGCTTATTGTCACAGACGACACTTTTGGGAATGCCTCATGGGTTGTAGCACCAACAAAAACCAAAGTGACTAAAACGCTTCTTCCGCTAATAAAAAAAGGTATTGTGCCAGTTGTCACGGGGTTTATCGCAGCAACAAAAGACAAAAAGACAACAACGTTGGGAAGGGGTGGTTCAGACTATACTGCTTCGATAATCGGGTTTTGTCTCGAGGCATCGGAAATCCAGATTTGGACAGATGTAGATGGCCTTTTTACCTCTGACCCCAGGCTTGTTAAAACTGCACGGCTTTTAAAAACCGTTTCGTTTGAGGAAGCATCGGAAATGGCAACGTTTGGCTCACGCGTTTTGCATCCGCGTACCATTCGACCAGCAACAAAAGCTGGTATTCCTGTTCGCGTACTCAATACCCATAATATTAACGGAGAAGGGACACTGATTGTTGAAAAACCTGTGGTAAAGCACCCAATTACTGCAATTGCCTGCAAGAAAAATATTACACTTGTGAATATTTATTCTTTCGAAATGCTTTTGGCCAAAGGGTTTTTGGCAAAAGTATTTACGGTTTTTGCTAAACATGATATTTCCATTGATTTGGTCAGCGTTTCTGAGGTAAGCATTTCTGTTAGTCTTGACAACACCAATCATCTCGAAGATGCGGTTTTAGAACTTGAAAAATTTGCAAAAGTAGTCGTGGTAAAGCATTTGGGCATGGTTTCTTTGATTGGCGTGGGAATTGTGACTTCAACGCACGCCATTCATAGCATTTTTGACCTCTTGCATAAAGAGAAAATTCTCGTCAAAATGGTATCGCTTGGTGCAACAGATATAAACGTGAGTTTAGTTATTGATGGTAAGCTTATTGACCATACGGTTTTGCTCTTGCACGACAGATTGCTCATGAAAAAAATACACTACCTGAGGAAATTTGTATGAAAATAGCACTCATTGGCTACGGCAACATGGGAAAAGAGGTAGAAAAGGCTATTTTGGAGGGCAAAAAACACGAAGTGGTTTCGGTTAGCTTTAAGAGTGCTCACAAACTTGACACGCAAGGGATTAAAAAAGCAGATGTTGCGATTGATTTTACAGCGCCTTCGGCTGTTCTTGGGAACATCAAGACTGTTGCAAAACTTGGGAAAAACATGGTGGTTGGCACAACTGGGTGGTACGCCGATACGGCAAAAGTCAAAAAGATTGTTGCAAAAGCAAAAATTGGGTTTATCTATGGCCAAAATTTTTCCATTGGCGCGAATGTTTTTTTTCAGATTCTTAAAACTAGTTCGTCGCTTCTTGGCTTGTTTGGCAACTACGATGTGTATGGCTACGAAATCCACCACAAAGGCAAAAAAGATAGCCCCAGCGGCACTGCAAAAAAGATTGCCGAGGTAATTATGAAAAATTATCCCTCAAAAAAAACTTTGCAAACAGCCAGGCTTGATCGTGCGGTTACACTATCGGAACTGCATTTTGCCTCAGTTCGCGGCGGCACAAACCCGGGCAGGCATGAGGTAATCTTTGATAGTGTTGCCGATGAGATTATCCTTACCCATCAGGCTCACGGGAGAAGAGGATTTGCAGAAGGTGCTATAATGGCAGCAGAGTTTATTAAAGGTAAAAAGGGTTTTTACTCCTTTGATGAGCTCTTTTTAAAGACATGAAGAAATCATTTACTGGTGCGATTACTGCTCTTGTTACGCCATTTGAAAAAAGCGGCAAAATTGATATTTTTACCTTAAAAAAACTGGTCAAATTTCAGATAGAAAACGGTATTTCTGGGATTGTTGTTGCTGGCTCAACTGGAGAAGCAGCAACCATGGATGTAAAAGAGTACGAGCTTGTGGTTAAAACAGTTGTCAAAATAGCAAAAGGGCTTATCCCGATTATTGCCGGAGCAGGAAGTAACGACACCAAAAAAGCAATCCACCTTTCGCAGATTGCAAAAAAAGCAGGTGCAGACGCACTTTTGCATGTGACTCCGTATTACAATAAACCCTCTCCAGCAGGACTTTTGGCGCACTACCGAGAAATCGCAAAAGCAGTCAAAATGCCAATTATTCTCTACAATGTTCCAGGAAGGACAGGCTTAAATGTTTTGCCAAACACGGTGTTGGCAATTGCCAAAGAAGTGCCTTTGGTTATTGGCATTAAAGAAGCATCCGGAAATGTTGCGCAAATTGGAGAACTTATTCAAAAAGCAGCACCCACGTTTATTGTGCTTTCTGGCGATGACGCTCTTACCTTGCCAATTATGGCCATGGGAGGGCATGGGTGTATTTCGGTTGTTGCAAATCAAAAACCAAAAGAATTTAGCGAGCTTGTCAAGGTTGCCCAAGCAGGTGATTTTGCACGAGCTAAAGAACTGCATTACCAGTTGCTTGATTTAATGAATGTAAATTTTATCGAAACAAATCCGGTGCCGGTAAAAACATCGCTTGCAATTATGGGCATGATAAAAGAGGTTTTTCGGCTTCCACTCGCTCCTTTAACCATGAAGAATCGAGAGGTTCTTATCTCGGTCCTCAAAAAACAAAGACTACTTTAATGAAAAAGATTCCTGTAGCAGTTTTAGGCGCAACAGGTAATGTTGGCCAGCGGTTTATTCAGCTTTTGGAAAATCATCCGTGGTTTGAAGTTGCGTATGTTTGTGCATCAGAGCGCAGTGCTGGGAAAAAATACAAAGATGTTGTGAGCTGGAAAGTGTCAGCTCAAATTCCAAAAAATGTGGCTAACCTTACTGTTCGTTCATGCGTGCCAAATTTTTCGGCTACTATTGCATTTTCCGCACTCGATGCGGAAGTTGCAGGACCTATTGAACAAGCGTTTGCCAAAAAAGGATTTGCTTTGATTAGTAACACAAAAACGCATCGCATGGACCCTTTGGTGCCGCTTTTGATTCCCGAAGTAAATCCAGAGCACATAAAACTTATCGATATACAAAAGAAAAATCGAAAAAGCAAAGGTTTTATTGTAACAAATCCAAATTGCACAACGATTGGGCTCACCATGGTTTTAAAACCGCTTCAAGACGCGTTTGGCGTTAAAACAGTTGTTGTAACAACCATGCAAGCGCTTTCTGGTGCCGGTTACCCTGGCGTGCCGTCTTTGGATATTATCGATAATATTGTTCCGTTTATTGGTGGGGAAGAACACAAGGTAGAGACAGAGCCGCTCAAACTTCTTGGAACCTATGCATCGGGTGCAATTCAAGACGCAAAAATCAACATCGCAGCACATTGTAACCGTGTTGCGGTTAGGGACGGGCACACAGAATCGGTAACAATAGAATTTATTAAAAAACCAACTGTTGAGCAGGTTATAAAAGTACTTTCAGGGTTCAAAGGGCTGCCTCAAAAACTAAAACTTCCCTCCGCACCCAAAAATCCAATTGTTGTTCTTCAAGATGAAAACAGGCCTCAGCCATTACTTGACCGAGACCGCGGAAACGGAATGGTAGTAACGGTAGGAAGAATTCGAAAATCAAACGTTTTTGATATCAACCTTACCCTTTTGGTTCACAACACCATTCGCGGAGCAGCCGGCGCTGCAATCTTAAACGCAGAGCTTTTAGAAGCAAAGGGGTTTATTTAATAAAAATACCAAAAAGTCCTTGAAAAGTACTGAAAAAGGTGATAATATGGGTTTATGAACACGCCACAGGCACAAATAAAAGTGAATCTCCCCTTAACCATGAAGGAATATCTGGAGAGTAAAGCTAGTAAGTTTGGTTTACCTCTTGCTGGGTACATAAAGCATTTAATTTTAAAAGATATTGAAGACATGGATTATCCGACCTATACCGCTTCTGACGCTACAGAAAAATCGTACAAAAAAGCAATAGAAGAATACGAATCTGGAAAAACAATCAAAGTAGGAAATAGAAATTCAAAAACAACTAAAACTTTTTAAACAAGACATAAAACACCCATCACTTCGAACGCATAAACTAAAAGGAAAATTATCTAATACGTGGAGTATTTCAATCGAAGGGAATCTGCGATTGGTTTATACTATAAAAAATAAGGAAGCTGTCTTTTTTAAGATAGGAAATCACGATGAAGTATACAGATGAGCTTGCAAAACATGCGTTGAGTTGTGGGATAGAAGGGAAAGCATGGTTGGAAAATATACCTAATACTGTTCAAACATATGCAAAGAAGTGGGATTTGCAAGTTTTCCCCCCTTTTGAAAATCTTACCTATACCTATGTTGCCCCGGCGGTTCGGGCTGATGGGGCAGAAGCTGTTTTAAAAATTGGTTTTTTTAAAGACGATGAATTTTTAAGCGGTGTAGATGCGTTGTCGGTGTTTAACGGTGAGGGATCTGTAAAATTATTAGAAGAAGATAAAGAAGGGTTTGTTGTTTTGCTTGAAAAAATTGATCCTGGTGTTCCCCTAAGTTCATTAGCAGATGACAAGGAAGCAACAGGAATTATTGCAAAAGTTATTAAAAAACTTCATAAGCCGCTTTCGAAGAATCATAATTTCATAACAGTTAATCAATGGACAAAGGAACTTCGAGAATACCAAAAAGACGGAAAAGAGGGTTCAATTCCTATGTATTTGGTTAATAAAGCAGTTGCTTTATTTGATGAGCTTATTGAAACTTCAAAGCCTGCTGTGTTGGTTCATGGTGATTTACATCATGATAATATATTGTCATCAGATCGGGATGAATGGCTTGCAATTGATCCAAAAGGAATTGCAGCAGAGCCAGCGTATGAAACTGCAGCAATGGTTAGAAATCCGTATAAAAAGATTTCGAAAACAGAAAATCTCGGGCAACTTTTTAAAGAGAGAATTTTTATTCTTTCAGAAGAATTAAATGTAGATCCACGTAGAATTCACAAGTGGGGTTTTGCGCAAACTGTTTTATCTAGTGTATGGACAACAAGGGACGATGGAAGAGACACAGTTCACGCCCTCAGAGTCGCAAAAGCGCTGAATAACATGAAGATTGATTAATACACTTCGGAGGTGTACGTTTGCTTGACAAAGCGTGGTTTTTTGTGAATACTTATTGTATGGAAACTCCTGCCCAGGTTTTACAACAAGAAGTCGTTTCGGCTCAAGCGCAAGTTCCACCGCAGCCGCCATCGCCACAACCGCAATCATCTTCAAAACCATTCATTATCGGAGGAGCACTATTTGTTGTTCTTTTAGTTGGGATGCTTTTTTATCTTACCCAAGGAAAACAATCTGTTCAACCAACTCAAGCATTGCGAACATCACCAACATCAGCTGTCGTATCGCAAAACACTATTCCAACTCCCACTGTTGCATCAGATAACCCATTTACTGCGCAGCCAACCCCGATTCAATCGGGGCAAAATCCGTTTTCTGACAATACAAACCCATTCGATATGGCACAACAATGAAACGATACTTTTTTATTATTTCTTTTTTGCTCATCATCGTTCTTGTTTCTCATTTTGTATCTGGTGTATCCGCACAAACGCCGACAAAATCGGCAAATCCCTATAATATTTCGTTTCCCATACCAGAACTTGGTAATTGTACAAGCATGGAAAGCTGTAAAACCTACTGCAGCAACGAGGTAAATAGAGATGTCTGTGTCGCGTTTGCAAAGCAAAAAGGTTTTTATAAACAAGTACAAAACCCCAATGAGCAAAGTTTTTTAGAAGATGCAAAAAAAGAACTTGGTTGTGATTCGAAAGAAGCGTGTAAAGCATTTTGCCAAGACCAGTCACACAAAGATGTGTGCATTGCGTTTTCTAAAAAACATAGTTTGGAGAGAAATCAAAACCAGCAACAAGAACAAAGTAGCGCAAGTAGCTCTACAATTGTAGAAAAAGCAAAAACATTTTTAGGCTGTGATTCTTACGTTTCGTGTCGGGCATTTTGTGAGCAAGTAGCAAATAAAGAAAAATGTAGTCAATTTGCCAGGCAGCTTAAGGGTGCTTTGCCGAATAAAATAATGGAAGAATCGAGTGCGAGTGCTTCCGTAGGAGAACGGCAAAAAGCGCTCTATTGCAGAGAACATCCAGAGCAGTGTAAAGAGATGTTGCGGCAAACCTTTCAGAAAAAAATATTTCCAAGCACAACAACAACTCTGCCTGGTCAAAACAACTTGGGAGAAGGGGTAAAGGGTGCATTCACACGTCCAAGTTTCTTGCAGCGACTCCTCAATGTGCTTTTTGGAAGATAGTTGCGTAAGCAAGATCAGAGAAAAAGTAGATCAATAGCAGATTTAGCATGGGATAACCGTTCACAAAATCCTTATAACTGACTGGTTTTTTGCCCTCGACTTGCAGTTTTTGTTCAGGAAGTAATTTTATAATCTTTTCTTTTCCATCAGGAAACTTCAGACGAGTCCACACCCCGGGCCAAGGGTAATACGCGCGAATCATTCGATCAATTATTTCTGGACTCGGAGGATTATTGCTATCAATATAGCCACTTTGCCTGGTTAGCTCTTGGGTAAAGGTTGCTTTTTTGTGATCCTGCGGTTTTTCTTGGGTGGCTCCTTTTAGTTCAATGATTTGAACTATTGAACTAAGAAGCGTTGCGCCTTTTGTAAAGAGCTTTTTGTAAAGGCTCTCGGAAGTATCTGTTGGGAGAATAGGTTCTTTTGCTTGTGCAAGAATCGGGCCATGGTCAATTTCTTCATCTAACTTCATTATACTTACTCCGGTGACAGTGTCTCCATTGACAAGTGCAGTTTGTACTGGCGTTGGCCCGCGGTATTTTGGCAGCAGCGATGGATGGGTGTTAATAATACCTTTTGGAAAAACTTCAAGAAGTTGTTTGGGGACAATTATTCCAAAGTAGGCAAGCACCGCAAGCTTTGCTTGTTCAGCACGAATTCTTTCTATGGAATAATCATCTATTTTTTTAACAGAAAGAAGAGGAATTCCATGCTTTTTTGCGTATGTGCTAACCGCTTCGTGTTCATTAGTTTCCGTTGTGACGATCAGCGAAACAGTATATTTTTTCGAAAGGGCGTCAAGAAGTGGATACACAAACTTCGATGCCCCAAAAAAGACAATATTCATGTTGTATGCTAATTATTACGAATGTATATACGAATTGATTCGAATGTAATTTGTAGAAATTCGTATTCCTTTATATTACAATTTCTTCAAATACATCTTGCCCTTTTTCGTCTTTTGTGGATTTATACAATTTTTCTTTTTGCTCCAACACGTGTTTTGGAAATAAAATACCGTGTAAGTGATCGATTTCGTGTTGAATGATCGTTGCTAGAAAGCCTTTAAAGATTTTTTGTCGGTGCGTTCCTTTTTCGTCAAAATACGAAAGTGTGACTTCTTTATCGCGTTTTACATATCCCCAAATGGTAGGTACGGATAAACATCCTTCAAGCGGCACGCGTTTTTTTTTGGGTCGTTTTGCAATGCCTTTTGTACTTCCTCTGAATATAATTTTTGGATTGATAAACACAGCAATCGAAGACCTATCTGTTGGTTTTGTAATAAACAGTTGCAGCGATTTTCCAACTTGTGGCGCTGCTAATCCAACGCCTTCTGGGTCTTTTGTTGCAACAAGCGTTTCTTTCATGTCGTCAATAAAGGCAAGGAGATGTTTATCTAAAACAAGCTGTCCACCCCTGCTTTTAAGCGGTTTAGCAATCTGCGAAAGTACAGGATTAGGAGAGATAAGAATAGCTAACATGAGGCTATTATAGCAGAGTTTAGATTTTCTCTTGCCAACTGAGTAATGTTTTTTTGGCTTGATCGTCGTTTGGCGCAATATGTTCAAGTGTGTAGTGCAAGGTTTGTACTGCTTTTTGCTGATATTCTGGATGAATGATTTTTCCATTTTTGTCTGTGGCAAGTTCATGGTAGAAAAGCGAAAGTGCAAAATATGCATCGCGGTAGTCTGCTTTGAGTTTTATGGTGTTTTCAAGCGTTTCTACTGCTTTTTTACTGTCTCCGGTTTGGCCATACAAAACGCCAAGGTTGTAGGAAATTTTTGCATCTGTTGGCGCAAGCGTGCTGGCAACCTGAATGGCTTTGAGCGCTTCTTGTAAGTATGCGGGATTGAGCTGGGAAAGGGTATATAAAATGCGGACTCTGGTTTTCCAAAACACCACGTTATTTGGATGATTTGTCACAATATCGTTGCTTACTGTTAGGGCTTCCCCAGCCAGAGCAGCTGCAGTTGTGGCATCTTTGTTTTGTGCATATGCGACTGCGAGTACTGCATCGTTTATGGAAAGTTCATCTTTAAACACAGGCTCACTGCCTCGTATAGCTACCCCGTCGTGGAGTTTTTGGGCTGCTTGCTGGTACTGGTTCACTCGATCTAGATTGTATCCAAGCGCGTACAAAACATCTGCCTGCCAGAATCGAAAAAGCAGAAACGAGAGCATAATGCCAACAATTGTTACAAGGCAGATGCCAAAGTTTTGGAAAAGACCCACTGTTTCTTGTTTTTGATTTGATTTTGCAAAAGAAATACTCCACTGTTTGTCGGAAAGCAGCTTTGTAATCGAAAAGACAAATGCGGGAATTAAAAAGAAATATATGTTAACAATCACCACAGAAAAGCCAAAAAAATTAGAAACAAGAATGCTCAGGTAGCCGGCAAGAAGCGATACAATAAGTAAGGTTTTTGCTTTGTCTTCTTTTGCGTGTTTGATAACCCACGACAAAGACAAGAAAAGAAAAGTAGCAATCATCAAAACATATGTTCCAAGTCCAAAAATACCAGTTGTTGCAAGATAATTTAAATACTCATTGAGCGCTTTGTTGTATAAATAGTCCCATTCAGATACCAAGTTATGTTCTGCTGGCCGATATTTGTAATACGCAAGGGCGAATGTCTCAACACCTGTTCCAAAAATCGGATTAGCCCTCCAAACATCGAGTGCGCCTGCCCAAACAATTTGGCGAATTTTTGTTGAGTCTGTTCCGCCACCTTGGGCAGAAGAAACGCTGGTGATTTCTCCTATTTTTTGCTGGTTTGCTTTAGGTTGCGTGTTTTCTTGCTTGAGTTTATTTTTTACTCCTTCGAAGGTAAATCGATCCAGTTGTGGAAACGGCTGAAATACAAAAAATGAGATGAGTAAAAATCCAATGTTTGTAATAAAAAGGAGCACGAAAAATCGTTTGATGGAAAACACCCGAAGTACACCTACCAAAGCGAAGAAGACAATGTTTGCCAAAACAAACGCTAAGAATGCAGACCTAGAATCAGTAAACGTTAGGTCAAGGTATAAAAGCAGCGAAAAAAGCAGTAAGCCGACGGGAATTGAGAGTTGAGAGGTGAGAGTTGAGAGGTGAGAGTTTTTTAAGAATCGTTTTAGAAAGAGTGCAGTAACAACGGGTAAGAGAATGGCAATATAAGCGCCCAGCCAATCCGGTTGGCCAAGAGTTGAGAACATACGGATTTTTGGTTGAAAGGCTTCTGTCCAGCAGGAAACGTCAAAATTTCCCCGAAACAGCAAACACGTTGGATCGTAGCCGAAATGCGATGGTAAACCCCAGAGGGCAACTAAAAAAAGGGAGGTAAGGCTAATAAAAAGAGTGCGAGCAAGGACAGAGTTTGGAAACGCAGGAATAAAAAGGAAAAACGAGGAAATTGCAGCAATAATAAGTAGCCAGGATCTGACATCTTGCATGCTGGTGTCGTTTGGGCTTATCGAAGCAGTCAGAAACACACCGCCAAAAAAAACAACACATCCACTAATAAAAAACGCCAACGCTTTGCCAGGGCGTTTTGTTTTTTTCTTTTCTTGTTCGTTTTTTTGCGACAAAAGATTACTTACAAACGCGTAATATAAGAAAATGTAGGCAATAATAGAAAGCAATCCGCCATTAAACCTGGAGTAGTATCCCCAAATTGACATGTGTGTATCCAGGGAATGAAATGTTGCAATAACCTGGGAAAGCAGAAAAAGCAAAATAGGAATATCTAAAGGTGTTCTTTGAATAAAGACTCTTTTTTGAAGAATCATTTTGGAAAACCAACAAACGCCAATCACAATGCTTAGGAAAAACGTGACCCACATTTTATTAAACTCAAAAAGTTCAAAAGTTTGGGAAGTAAAGACAAGCGGGACAAAAAAGAGGAGAGCGTAGAAGGAGTAGCTGATGATGGTATCGAGCGCTTTTGTTAGAGAATTGTTCATTAGTATTTATTGTAACACATCTTTTTTCAGTGGAGATGAGATATTGACTTTGATCACGAATTTTTATATAATATTTGTGCAGTCTGGAAACAGACTGTTATCAACCGCCCGTTGTAAAAGACGGGCTTTTTTGTGGTCTTCTTTCAATGAGTTTTTTAATCTTTCGTAAATCTATATATCTATCTGCTCGTTCAATGAGTTCTTTTGAAACATGATATTTCATTGAAACAACAATTGTTTTCTTTCCGTGTGTTTTTACTTCTTTAAGTAAATAATCAAAATCACTATCACCAGAAAAAAGAATCAGAGTATCAAAGTCTTTGATTCTTTTCATTGCTTCGACTGCTATTTCGACATCAAAATTCGCTTTTCGCATATGCCCTTTCTTTTTGTCCCTAATCAATTTTAGTGGTTTAGTGGTGAGTTTATATCCGGTCTTTTTTAAAACTGTGAGGAATCTATCATGTTCTTTGTTATTAAACCGAACCGTAAAAAACCCTATGTAAGCTATTTTTCCTAATTCATCGAGCCATGTATAAAGCTTCCGATAATCCACTTTAAAACCTCTATCTTTTGCGGAAAGTTAAAGATTTGCCGCATCAATAAAGACCCCAATTTTGTTCTGTGTTTTTGTTTGAACCTTATTTCTTTTCACTAATTTTTATCTTAGCATACGAGGTACGATTTTTCGTAAACGTTCATGGGTTATTTGCGCCTGCTTTCTGAAGAATGCCTTGAACATAGTCGGTTTTTAAATTGGTAAATTGAATCCTATCTCCTTGTGATTGTTCTAACCGTGCTTTTTTAAGCTCTGCATATCTTTTTGCTTCTTCTGTATTATTTCGAAGATAATCTCTAAATAAAAGCATTTCTTGGTAATCTTTGTTCCCTTTTCTATGGATGTGGATATGATAATCACCAAGTCCAGAATGCACTTTACTTTTTAGAAAAGTCCATTCATCTTCTGGATCAATAAACTGTGTGATGTATCCTAATTCGTTTAACTTAGCAGCGGCTCCATTTACAGCAGAATAATCGTCTAATCCTACTAGTATGTCAACGATTCCTTTTCCGCTTAGGCCTGGGACAGCGGTGCTTCCAACGTGATGCATATCTAGCTGCCCAAGTTTTTCTGTGATTCTATTTTGCTCCTGCTGATAACGAGTATCAAATTCTGTTGTGTATTCGTGGAGTTGTATAGGTTTTAGAGTTGAATCTAAAACAGGAGAAACTGAAAATTCCGAACCATCATCCATACTGCAATTATATATTATAAACGCGTAGCGTAGCTTGTTGCAAACCAGATGAGGTCGCTCGAAGTAAAAAAATTCATGCTTCGTATAGTTTACATTGCGCATGAATTAGAGTAAGATGGAAAGGAAATTTTTTTATGATCATCGATAAGTTTTTTTCACTTTTTTCCCACGATATTGGTATTGATTTAGGCACTGCAAATACACTCATTTGGGTCCGGGGAAAAGGAATCGTGATTCGAGAACCATCAGTTGTTGCTCAACATAAAAAAACAAAAAAAATGATTGCTATTGGTATGGAGGCAAAAAAAATGATTGGCAAAACCCCAAAGCTTATCCAAACAATTAGGCCGCTAAAAGGCGGAGTGATTTCGGATTTTGATGCAACACTTTCGATGATCTCTCACTACGTTTCGAAAGTGCACGAAGTGGGCAGTTTTTTGCCCAGAGTGTTTGCTCACCCAAAAGTTGTTATTGGTATTCCATCTGCAGTTACCGAGGTGCAACGGCGTGCAGTTTGGGAGGCAGCACTATTTGCAGGAGCAAGGTCTGCCTATTTAATCGAAGAGCCAATGGCAGCAGCAATTGGCGAAGGCATTTCTGTTTTTGCGCCCACAGGGATGATGATTGTTGATATTGGTGGTGGTACAACAGAAATTGCAGTAATTTCTTTAGGTGGCATTGTAGTTTCTAAGTCATTAACGCTTGCAGGTGATGATATGAACGCTGCAATCGTACATTACATTCGTTTAAAACACGGCCTTTTTATTGGCGACGCCAGCGCTGAGGAGTTAAAAATAACAATAGGAAGCGCATACAAGAAAAGCGAAAAGCGTAAAGTTCAAAGCGTAAAAGAAACAGACGGGAAGGAAGATAAAAGTTCAACTGAAGAAAAGATGGCGGTTGTTAGTGGCAGGGATATCGAAAGTGGCTTGCCAAAAAGCATTCGCATATCAGCATCAGAAATAAGAGAGGCACTTTCTCCAGTTTTAGCTAAAATTATTGAAGCCATTGCATATGTGTTAGAAGAAGCTCCACCTGAGCTCACAAACGATATTTTAGAGCATGGCATTTTGTTAACCGGTGGCGGCGCAAACCTTTTTGGTATTGAGCATCTTATTGTGGAGCGAACGCATATACCGGTTATTGTTTCTTCTGATCCGTTAACGAGTGTTATCCGTGGTACCGGGAAAGTTTTGGAAGACAACTTGCTTTTGTCTCGGGTAAAAGTAACAGGAGGATTAAGGTAAAGCACATGCAAAAAAAACAGACGTTTACTGCTTTGTTTGGTTTTTTTCTGTTTTTGTCTCTTGCTATTTTTTTATTGCGCAGCGTGTTGCCTCTGGAAGGATTTACACAGCGACTCGTGTTGTCTCTCATAACACCGAGAAATACGCAACAACAAAGTGATTTAGAAAAAGAAAACAAAACCCTCAAAGAAAAACTGGCAAAGCTTTTGGAGCTAGAAAAAGAAAATAGCGCTCTCAAAGATCAGTTCGCAACAACCAATATCCCTTCAAAAAAACTGCTTCCTGCTCATATTGTTGGTATGCCCCGGTTTCTTCCTTCGGTAAGCCAGCCAGAAACAATTATTCTGGATAAAGGCAAAGCCGACCAGGTAAAAGTAGGGAGCATTGTGGTGTATCAAAAAAATCTTATCGGCAAAGTCGTTTTTGTGTCAGAGCATCTTTCGAAAGTTGATGTACTAACAAACACCTCGTCTTCGTTTACTGCGGTAACGCAAAAAAACAACGCACTTGGAATTATAAAAGGAAAAGGCGAAGGAGTTATGCTTTTGGACAACGTTTCACTTTCCGAAAAACTAGAAAAAGGAGAAGTTGTTGTAACAAAAGGTGATGTGTCAGAAGATGGGAGCGGGTATGTGCCAAACCTTATTGTTGGACAGACCGTTTCGATAGAAAAAAAACCAAGCAATTTGTTTGCGGTAGCAAAAGTAAAAAGCGACATTGACGTTTCGCATCTTCTTGTGGTGTTTATTCTACAATGAGATACGCTGTTTTTTATCTGCTATTTTTGTTGGCACTTTTTTTGCAACTTGTTGTTACAACCATGCCTCTTGTTGTTGTGATGCTTGTGCTTTTGGCTGTTGTTTTGCCAACAAAAGGAGTGTTTTTTGCTGCATTTTTTGCTGGTCTACTCCTTGACAGCGTACTGCTTTTTCCACTTGGACTCTCAAGCACGTTTTTGCTTGTTTTCTTATTTTTAATAATGCTCTACAATCGAAAATTTGAGGTACAAACAATGCCGTTTGTCGCAGTTGCATCTTTTTTTGGCTCGTTTCTTTTTTTGGCTGTGGCGGGTTTACCAAAGGCCCTTTTGCAAGCATTTTTCTGTACGTTTTTAACTATTGTTTTGTTCCGAGCGCTTTTGTTTTTTAATACAAAAAAGAGTCTATGAAAACGACTATTGGCATTGCATTCGGAGAGCATGTTTATAGGCAAGAATTTCATCAGCAAAAAAACAATCGCTTCGATTCGTCTACACCCGCAAAGAAAACTCGGGGCATTCTTTTGCTTGCGGCGCTTTTTTTGGTTGTTTTGCTCCTTTTTGGCAAGTTACTCTTTGTACAGTTGTTTGAAGGCGCATATTTTAAAAAATTATCAGACAGTAATCGCATTAGAACCAATGTTGTTCATGCACCCCGCGGTGTTATTTTCGATAGTTTTGGAGTTCCCTTGGTATATAACACGCCGGGGTTTCGCCAAGTTGCGGGTGTAAAAACATCTGTGCTAACCCGCGAGGAAGCGTTAAACAAAATCGCACGGGGGCAAAAAAATATCGAAGTCGATAGCCTTCGGTTTTATCCGCAAAAAGATATATTTTCTCATGTGTTAGGTTTCATTGGCCAAATCTCAGAAGACGAATTAAAAAATCCCCAGTTTGCCAAATACAACGGGACTGATTTAGTTGGCAAAATGGGCATAGAACGTTTTTACGAGAGTACGTTAAAAGGCACCGATGGCAAAGAGCTTGTCGAAGTCGATGCCATGGGAAAAGTGATCCAAACGCTTGGCAAAACCGACCCAACCCCTGGGCAAAATATCACCCTTACCATCGATAGCAAACTCCAGCAAGCAGCCTATGGCGCTCTGTATGGGGTAAAAAAAGGAGTGGTGATTGTTTCCAATCCAAAAGGAGAAATGCTAGCATTGGTTTCTGCTCCTTCGTTTGATCCAAATTTGTTTACCATGGGCGATCATTATCGTGCATCTGATGGCGCAACCTACAAACACGTGTCTGATATATTGGAAGACAATACAAATCAACCGCTTCTCAATCGGGCAATTTCTGGCACGTATCCGCCTGGATCAACGTTTAAAATTGTCACAGCTGCAGCAGGACTTGGCTCTGGAAGTATTGATGAGCACTACAGTGTTGAGGATACGGGGGTATTAAAAATTGGCGAGTTTTCCTTTGCCAACTGGTATTTTACCCAGTACGGCAGAACCGAAGGAAGCGTTGATATTGTCAAAGCACTTAAGCGTTCCAACGACATCTTTTTTTACGAACTGGCAGAAAAAGTAGGTGCCACAAAGCTTTCTTCTTTTGCGAAACAATTTGGGCTTGGGGGTCGGCTTGGCATTGATTTAGACGGCGAAGCAAAGGGTTTGGTTCCGGATCCAACCTGGAAGAAAAACGTAATCGGAGAGTCGTGGTATTTAGGAGATACGTATCATTATGGCATTGGACAGGGGTTTTTGCTCACAACGCCTTTGCAAGTGAATGCGTGGACACAGGCGATTGCAAATGAAGGCGCACTCTATACACCTCATTTGCTTATGAATAAGGAATCAATTATGAATAAAGATTTTTTATCACAGAAAACTGTTTCACTTATTCGAGAAGGCATGATCGAAAGTTGTAGTACTGGCGGGGTGGCATGGCCGCTCTTCGAATTCAGAATTCAAAATTCAAAATTCAAAATTGACGGGAAGAATTTTCTAGAACCCAAAGTAGCAACCAATTCGGCAAGCTCAGAGCAAGCAGGGTCAAAAGACAGCGTTGGGGTTTCAATTGCTTGCAAAACAGGAACTGCGCAGCATGGAGGAGAAACTACCTTGCCGCATGCGTGGATCACGCTTTTTGCGCCAGCCTACAACCCGCAAATTATTGTTACTGTTTTAGTAGAGTCATCTGGTGAGGGTTCAAACATCGCTGCCCCAATTGCCAAAAAAGTCTTAGAAGCGTGGTTCTCTAACTAGTGTCATTCTGAACTTGTTCTTTGTCATTCTGAACTTGTTTCAGAATCTCGATCTCTATGAAACGGAAATACAACTATTACGTTTACATAATGACAAATAAATTTAACACCACTTTTTATATCGGTGTTACCAATAATATTTTCAAGAGAACTTTTGAACATAAAGTTGGTTTGCTTGATGGATTTACTAAAAAATATAAAATAAAAAAACTGGTTTATTTGGAGGAATATCATGATATAAACCAAGCCATAGCAAGAGAAAAACAATTAAAAAATTGGTATAGAGAATGGAAGTTAAATTTAATCAAGAAAGTAAATCCTGACTTTAACGATTTATCAATTTTCGATTAACCAGATGCCGAAACAAGTTCGGCATGACAAAAAGATTTTCCCCTCTTGACAACCATATCGAAGTGCTAAATAATAGTAAGGGTATTATTACATGCTAGGCGAACCCATATCTGGTAGATATACGCCAGTCGATCAACGTGCTGCTTTTCCTTTAGGGTTTCCTGCTCACGTTGAGGGTCCTCGAGTGTTTCTTTCTCAAGGTGAAGTTTTTCCTGGACCACAGCCTTTTCGATTTGAGGAGCAAAGACAATTACTTCTGCAAGATCCTCATGTGACAGACATTTTAGTTGCACAGATTGATCCGCTTTATACCGAAATGGTAGCAGGTATTCATCTTAAAGTATTCCCCAAAGCTGATCAACCCATTATAGGAGCAAAGGTTTCTGAACTTATGGAAGGTATGGGGGGAGTTTACATCTTAGATGATTGGGGAAGCAATCATTTCGAAGGTCGTCGGCCATGGAGAGAAACAACAATGGCTCGCTATGGTGATTTAGGAATTAATTTAGAAGACATTTTTCATTTAGATATGCTTCGTGGAAATGGTTTTGTGGCACGTGTTTTGGGAGCGCTCGATATGCTTAGAATTCATGGGATTCAATTTAATCCTGCTTACAAGCAGGAAGCAAACAAAATATCAGCAATGTTTAGGGACTCTGAATATAGAGGGCTATCTGTATATGATACAAAATCACCGAAAGAAAAAGTAGATTTTGTGAGAGACGATGTGGTTGTTCCCTTAGCGCGAGCAACGGTTAAAGCTGTATATGGGCAATCTCAGGCACTCTATGCTCAACAAGCAGGATAACTTACTTTGTCGGGCACGCGGCGAATTCGCAGTTTGGTCCAACTCTTCCCACATATGATCCATCGGGGCATAGCTTTGCATCTTGGGTACAAACAACCTGTTTATTGTCGGTGAATTTGAAGGTTTGGAGGATTTGATTGAATAATTTAAAATCAGTCTTATCATATGGTTCTTTTTCGGCACAAGTCGTAAAGGAAATCCTGATAGTATTTTGCTTGTTTGGATTTGGTATCCAAATGTCTTCCTTGCAAGTTTTGTTATCTGTCCAACGTACAGCGGTATAGTTATTGATCAAGATCCTTTCTGTAGGTCGACTCTGGCTTTCCACTGTTTCAGCACCATAGGTTCTATAGTAAATAACCATTCCATGTCCGTTTATACCCATGCCAGCTCCGATACCTACGCCTTCTCTATGAAAATCTACTGCATCATTATTACTTGTATCTATTGTCATATCTGGTGAATATTTAATTGAATATCCCAATTTTGTGTTTGTATATGTTTTCCAGTTTGCAATTTGGGAGGGGGATTGGGAAATCTGTGCAATGGGTTTTGGTTTTACTTCATCGTTAAACACATCCGGGTGTGATACAAAAAACCAAATCGCTCCTCCAAGTAAAAGAAGCGGCAATACAATTGTTAACGCGCATAAAACAGTTATTAAAATCTTTACCCAAAGCTTCCACGTTCTCATCCACATCCACATTAAAATTAACCCAGCAGGCCAAAAAAAGATGAGCAGAATAATTACAATCACCATCTTGTCTTCTTGGGTTTCGGAAGTTTTAGCAGGAGCGTTTGGCATACAAAAAGTATTTCATGGATGACAAAGCCATGTCAAATTATTTTTTCTTATTGTCTTCTGCAACAGTTCGCAAGACATCTTTAATGTTGGTCATAAATTGGGCGGGGAAGATAATTGTGGAATTTTTTTCTGTGGAAATTTCTGCCATGGTTTGGAGTGTGCGAAGCTGCAAAGCGATTGGATGTTTTGCAATTAAGTCCGCTGCTTGACCTAATTTTTCTGCTGCTTGGAATTCTCCTTCTGCGGCGACAATTTTTGCTCGTCTTTCGCGTTCTGCCTCGGCTTCCTTGGCCATTGCACGTTGCATATTATCTGGTAAAGTAATGTCTTTAATCTCAACAGCTGTAACTTGCACGCCCCAGGGTTCGGTGTGTGTATCGATGACGTCTTTGATTTTGTTATTAATATCGAGTGTTTTTGCCAAGAGCTGATCTAAGCTAAATTGGCCAACAACATTTCGTACTGTTGTTTGGGAAATTTGGTTGACTGCCTCATAAATATTTTCGATTGCAATAACCGATTTTTGTGGATCAACAATTTTATAATATGCAACTGCTGCAATGTCGATAGAAACATTATCTTTGGTAATAATTTTTTGCGAAGGAATTTCCATGGTAATTGTTCGAAGTGTTGCTTTTTGCAGCCGTTCAAAAAGAGGGATCAAAATAATAAGTCCTGGTCCCCGAACACCAGTGCAACGACCCAAGAAAAAAATAACACCTCGTTCGTATTCTTGCAAAATACGAATACTCATGAGCAAAATGATTATGCCAACGAAGATAATGATTCCAAGAAAAATCCCCATGGCAACATTATACACTACTTGAGCAATTTACTTCACGGTAGGAGTGGGAGTAATGGATGCAGGTGGTGTTGCAGACGTTGTTGGTGCTGGGGAAGGGCTTCCAACTCGTGTGCCAGAAGGAGTAATTGTTGCACTTTGAGACGCATTGACACTTGGAGTTGGGGTTGCTTTTGGTTTGATTACTTTTGGCACTTGGTATTTATATGTCGGTGGTGTATAGTTATTGTTTTGTTTGGATAAAACAAACACATATAACAGCGCGTAGGCAATAATACCCAAGACAATATAGATCGCAATCCACATTTTTACATTTCTGCCCCCATATTTTTTTTCGGGTTCTGGAGGTTGTGCGGTGGGGGTTTGCGGCAAAACAGGTGTTTGTGGTGGTGGCGGAGAACTTGGTGGCGGTGCTACTTGCACTGGCGCAACAGGTTGCGCTGTCAAAGGAGGAACAGGAGGTTGATTTACTGGTGCATTCGGATCCATAAACACAAGTATGCCATACAAAAAAAAGATTTGTCAACTAAGCGGTTGGAATAGAGTTTGCGAAAGCTCTAAATATCGCCGTAAAACCAAAAGTCTGCCGGGGTTGGGTAAAGTAAGGTTTGGGTTGCTTCGTCTCGTTTTACTGCCAAAAAGCTCTCGAGCAGATTTTTTGTAAACACGCCGGATTTTATTAAAATGGTATCTTTTTCGAGATTGTCCCAGATTGCAAAAAGATTATTGGGGGTTTGGGGAATGTTTGTATTCTCCCAAATATTTTCTTCGTATGGGCCAAAGCCGAGTTTTTTTGGATCAAGATTTTTCTTTACGCCATCAAGGCCAAAGACAAGAAGTGCGGCAAACGAAAGGTAGGGATTACAGGTTGGATCAGGAACCCGAAATTCAATTCGTTTTGCTTTTTCGGTTTTTGTATAGTACATGGGAATTCGAACAGCTGCCGAGCGATTTCTTTTAGAAAATGCAATCGATGTTGGTGCTTCAAAATGTGGAACCAACCTTCGGTACGAATTGAGTGTTGGATTCGTAAGCCCGAGAATTTTGCTAATGTTTTGTAAGAGCCCCGAAAGGTACGAGAGCCCAAGCGAGGACATTTCTGCATAGCCTTTGGGATCGTAAAAAAGATTTTTTTCGCGTTTAAAAACGCTTTGATGCGTGTGCATTCCCGAACCATTGTCTCCATAAATTGGTTTTGGTAAAAAGCAAGCAACCATGCCATATTTTTTTGCTAAGTTTCTGGCAACGTATTTGTACTTAAGCACTTTGTCTGCCATTGCAACCAGGGAGTCGTAGCGCATATCAATTTCGACTTGTCCGCCACTTGCCACTTCGTGATGGTGAACTTCGATTTCGATCCCAATGCTTTCTAATATTGTTACCATTTCGGATCTGAATGCTTGCAATTTATCAAACGGCGGGGTAGGAAAGTAGCCGGTTTTATTAACTATTTTATACCCGTCGCTTTCTGGAAGTGGGGAGTCGGCAAACTCGTCGCTTCTTATTTCTATGTAAGATTTTCTTGGGCCAAGATCGATCCACATTTTGTCGAAGATAAAAAACTCGATTTCTGGACCCCAATACGATACATCTCCAATGCCACTTTCTTTTACATACGCTTCTGCTTTTTTGGCAGTAAACCTTGGGTCTTTTTCGAATGGCTTGCCGGTTATGGGATCGTAGACATCACAAATACAGACTAGGGTTTTTTCGAAAAATGGATCCATAAAAAGGGTATCTGTATCTGGCATGAGCAGCATGTCGCTTTCGTAAATTGTGGAAAAGCCTTTGATACTTGAGCCGTCAAATCCAAATCCTTTCTCGATATTTGCCAACGTAAACTCGTGTGCTGGGATACTCATGTGTTGCCATACGCCCCTTAGATCAACAAAACGAAGATCAACAAAAGCAATGGCGCCAGATTTTAATTGTGTAGCAATTTTTCTATCCATTATTGAAACAGGGCTTATTAAAACAGATAGAACTTTTTCTGTCAAGAGATCAAAATGATTGCGTTTGCAAGATCTTTTAATGATTTTTGTTTACCCATTTGTTATTATTATCATTGTAATAAAGCAGTATGGATGAAAGAGCATGCTACCTTGGTTTTTCGCTGTTTTCGGGAATTGGGCCGATGAGGTTTAAAGCGTTGTTTGCTCGTTTTGGCAGTGCAAGAAATGCATGGAGCGCTCCAAAGAAAGACATTGAGGAGACGCTTGGGACGTCATTGTATCAAAAGTTTGCAGGATTTCAAAAAGATTTTTATCCCAACGAGTACGAACAAAAACTCGAGGTAAAAAAAGTTCAATTCATTACTCTTGCAGATGCAAGCTATCCCAAATCTCTTTTGCAAATAAAAAATCCGCCTATTGTGTTGTATGTTAAAGGAAACACGAAGATCCTTAAACAAGTTCAGGATGACACCTTCAGGGTTCAGAATGACAACGATAGGAAAATTGCGGTTGTTGGGACTAGGAAAATTACTGAGTATGGTAGGCTGGTAACGGAAATGTTTACTGCAGATTTGGTTGCTCATGGGTTTACAATAGTATCTGGTTTAGCAATGGGAGTTGACGGGGCTGCTCATAAAACGGCAATCGAAAATAATGGTAAAACGATTGCTGTGTTGGGTTGTGGAGTTGATTGCTGCACGCCATCGGAGAATTTGTCGCTTTATGATCAGATACTTGAACATGACGGACTCATTATTTCGGAATTGCCACTTGGACATTCGCCAACCAAAGGATCTTTTCCTGCGCGAAACAGAATTGTTGCCGGATTATCGCAAGCGGTTTTAGTAACAGAAGGCGCAGCAGATTCCGGTGCTTTAATTACTGCTGACTATGCATTCAAATTTGGTCGCAAAGTTTTTGCAGTGCCAGGACCGATTACCTCGAGTTTGTCAAAAGGACCGTATGTGTTAATTCAAAAGGGAGCGAAATTAGTAACGTCGGCGGAAGATATAATTCATGAATTAGGAATTATGAATAAGGAGTCAGGAAAAAGTATAAAAAAAACAAAAAAAGGCGATAGCAAAGAAGAGCAAAAGATTTTGGAAGCGCTCGAAAACGAAGCGCTCGGTTTTGATCAACTGGTGCAAAAAACAGGGATTTTAGCGCAAGTACTTGGCAGCATGCTCTCAATAATGGAATTAAAAGGCAGTATAAAAAGTACTGCTTCGGGAGGATATGCAGCTGCCTAAATTTCCTTTTGCTCCTTGATCCATTCGAATCTACTCAGGATCAATCCCGAATAAATTGAGGGATTGACACGCCTTGTATAATGTAGCCTACAATTGATCACATATGAAATTGGTAATAGTTGAATCGCCGACAAAAGCAAAAACAATTGGCAGATTTTTAGGAAAAGAATACACGATTAAAGCATCGATGGGACATGTTATGGATTTGCCAAAAAGCACTCTTGGTGTTGACACAGAACATAATTTTGAGCCGCAGTACCAAGTTATAGAAGCAAAAGCAAAAACAATCGCAGATTTAAAAGCAGCAGCAAAAGGCGCCTCAGACATTATTCTTGCAACCGATCCAGATCGCGAGGGCGAGGCAATTGCCTATTATGTTGCAGAATTATTAGATAAGAAGAAAAAAAAAGATGTCGAGAAGTTTAAGCGTATTGTGTTTCACGAAATTACCAACGAAGCAATCCAAGACGCATTAAAAAATCCTCGTTCGATAGATTTGCATTTGGTAGATGCACAAACTGCCAGGCGCGTTCTCGATCGATTAGTTGGTTACAAACTCTCGCCTCTGTTGTGGCAAAAAGTAAGGCGAGGACTTTCTGCAGGACGAGTGCAATCGGTTGCTTTGCGGTTAATTGTTGAGCGGGAGCGAGAAATCGAAAAGTTTAAAAAAGAAAACTATTGGACGATAGTAGCCTTGCTTAGTCCGAAACGCGCTTCGGTCGCTCACGAAGAAACAGTTTCTTTTGAACTTATCGAAATCAATGGGGAGAAAATTGAGCTGTCAGAATCATTCAATTTATATGATGGGGAATATACAACCTCAAAAACATCAATTGCCACAGAAAAACAAGCAAAAGATATTATTGCAGATCTTGCTAAAAAAGATTTTGTTGTAAAAGATGTTTTGGAAAAAGAAACCAGACGATCTCCAGCGTCGCCGTATACAACTTCAACCTTGCAGCAGGATGCAAGCCGGCGTTTGGGGTTTTTTGGCAAGCGCACCATGAGTTTAGCACAAAAGTTGTACGAAGAGGGATATATTACATATCACCGAACCGATTCGGTTACTATGGCGCATTCAGCACAGGGAGCAATCATTAATTATGTAAAAAAAGAATTTGGAGAAAAATATGTGCAAGCAAGAGCATACACAACAAAACAAAAATTAGCCCAAGAAGCACACGAGGCAATAAGACCAACCAAAGTTGCAATCACGCCATCAGCAATTAGCAATCAGTTAGGTAACGATTATGCAAAACTGTACGAACTCATATGGAAACGGGCAGTTGCTTCGCAAATGAGCGATGCCATACTGGAATCAACAACCGTGCTTGCAGAAGCAAAAGCATCAAAAGAATATCTTTTTAAAGCGAATGGTTCAGTGCTTGTCTTCGATGGGTTCCTCAAGGTTAATCCACAGGCATTGCAAGATACAAAATTGCCAAAGTTTACTGTATCAGAAAAACTTTCTGCAGAAGAAATCAAAGACGAAGCGCACGAAACAACACCACCGCCGCGGTATAACGAAGCATCATTAATCAAAACATTGGAAGAAAAAGGTATTGGTAGGCCATCAACATACGCTTCGATTGTTGGCACCATTCAAGAGCGAGCATATATAGAACGAGTCGAAAATAGATTTGTTCCAACCCCAGTTGGTGTTGCTGTAAACGATTTCTTAGTGGAACATTTTAGTAGTATAGACGACATTCCATTTACTGCAGAAATGGAAGATATGTTAGACGACATTGCCCATGGAAAACGGGAGTGGCAGCCAGAGATTAAAAAGTTTTATACGCCTTTCGAAAAGCAGCTAGCTGCAGTAAAAGATGCAAAGCGGGTAAAAATAGAAGTCGAACAAACAGACGAAAAATGCCCAGAATGCGGGGTTAATTTAGTTGTAAGAACAGGCCGCTTTGGCAAGTTTTTATCGTGTTCCACGTTTCCAGATTGCAAATTTACCAAACCATTTGTTGTTGATACGGGTATTTTGTGTCCAAAAGACGGGGGGAAAGTTGTACAAAAAAAGACGCGAAAAGGCAGAACTTTTTTTGGCTGCTCAAACTATCCAAACTGCGACTTCGCGGCTTGGAAGCTAGAGGATATTAAAAAAGTATAGAGTATCAAGTATTCAGTATTAAGTATATTTATTTAGTTAATCTAAAGGTTTGGAGGATTTGGTCGAATTGTTTGCTTAACTCAGAAGAACAATAATCTGTAGCGCTGATTGAGAAGTATCCATTGCTCGAAACAAAATAAGTAAATAAGTAAGTAGTGTTGTGCTCTTTGTCATAAAATATTATTTCTTGTCCTTGTTTGCCATTTGAACTAGCGATTAAAGATTCTTTTATTTTGGTATTCTTGAACGTGTTCTTGTCGTAATTTATATCTGCTTGAACATCTTTTATGGGGGAATCCGATTTGAAATGAAAAATGTTTATTCGGTTTTCAGCAGCATTTGGACATTGATTTGCATGTATAATTTGCGGAGTCTCTACTGGAATTTTTACAAAATCTTCTCCAGGTAGAAGTGAAACATTCCATCCCTGAGGGATTTTTATGGAATAAGTTCCTGCTGGAGAGGTATATGTTTTCCAGTCCGTGGGAGCAGGGGATTTTTTGGCTAAAACAAAATAGTAAAAACCAGCGTAAAGTATCAATCCAGCAATAACATATGCTGCGATCCATTTTTTCCAGTGTTTACCATATTTTTGCTCTGCGGATTGTTTCACAGAAGTTTGCCAACAAGAACAGTAAGAGAAACAGCAACGACTTGATTAATAATTCCCCAGGGCTTGTCGAGTTTGTGATCGAAAATATTTTTCTGAATGCGGTATGCGTAGATACAGAGGGGGAATTTAATGCGGAAAAAGTAGTACGGTGCCATGAGCCAGTCTGGTAATTGGGCCATAAACACCATAAGATACGCGTACGAGAGAGAGGTTTGGGGGAAAAAGAAAGAGACGAGGACAAAAGAGACGATATAACTAATCATAACGTCGATTCCAGATTCAATAAAAATTTTTTTCCTGGTTTTTTTACGGGAATTTGTTGCAGTATCCCAGTGTGGAATCATGTCGGCGACAAAGTGAGAAGCAAAAGCAATAGGGATTGCAAGAGCTGGATTGCCAATCTTGGCTGCAATGACTGTTCCTATTACTGCATGTCCAGTTGCTGTCATACTTCGAATACCCTCTTCGACCATGAGCTCAGAGCCGAATGGTCAGTATGACTCTGAGCGTCTTGTCGAAGAGTCATAGTGTTTTATTATCATACCACTGCTTACTAGTACAAAGTCAAGCAGGAGTTTTTCTGTGGGTTCGGTCTTGCTTTTTTCCCGTTTTTGTTGGAATAATAGAAGAGCAGATGAAAAAGCAGAAAAAAAAGTCCGTTAGCTACTATCTAAAACTGCAATTCTTTTTTGTTCTTACCGTTGCCATTGGACTTATTGCCGCGTTTTCTGGCATTACCTACTACAATCAAAATCTTGCAAAAGTTAATGATTCTTCTTTGGATGGCAGCGAAATTGTCGAAGAACAACAGGTTACTGTTCCTAATGACGTTGCAAAAGCAATTATACAAGAAAAACTTGTCGGAACTTCTCCCTACGTTTTGGGCGCTAAATCAAACGTATCTGTTCGGGTACCAATCCTTATGTATCATTATGTCGAATATGTGCAAGATGCAGGAGACAAAATGAGGATTTCATTAAACACGCCGCCTTCTGTTCTAGAAAACGAAATAAAAACACTCGCAGATGCTGGCTATACCTTTATGACAAATAAGGAACTCGATGATGTCCTCGATGGAAAAGCAACGCTTCCCAAAAAGCCAATTGTGTTAACTTTTGACGACGGATACCGAGATTTTTACACCGATGCGTATCCAATTCTTAAGAAGTATCATGTAAAAGCAACGCAGTATGTGATTAGTGGCTTTTTAGATCGGCCAAATCATTTACTCACGAACCAGCTTGAAGAAATTGCCAAAGATGGACTGGTGGAAATTGGCGCGCATACAGTGCATCACGTGTGGCTTAAAGGAGGAAACGCGCAAACAGTTCAAGGTGAAGTAGCGCAGAGTAGGGCAACCATTGAACAGCTTATTCATAGGCCTGTTACTTCCTTTGCCTATCCATTTGGGGCATTCGATGAGCAAGCCAGGCAAACAGTAAAAATTGCAGGATTTCGTTCGGCAACCTCGACTATTCCAGGAACAGAACAAAAACAAGAAAATAGATACTTTTGGTATCGTTTACGACCAGGGGGTCGAACCGGACAATATCTTTTAAATTGGCTGCAAGAGCAAACCGCCTCATAGTAATACACAATCAAGCAGAAAATTAAACAATCTATAGTTGACAAAGAGGAATAAAAATCTTTATAGTTAAGAGTATATGCATCTTTTAGATACGTTGGATCCATTAACCTATTTAGAAATAAATACGTCCGAACTTGCTTCTCCTGAGGAAATAGCAGAACTTCGCGAAAAATTGCGTGGACAAATTGGTGAATATATTATGCTTAAACTTGCTTCGGATTTACCAGTAGAACAGCAAGATGTACTGACACAACAAACAAATAAAGATGAGTTATTCAAAATGCTTAATCAGTATGTCCCAAATCTGGATACAAAAATAGACCAGCTTTTGCAAGAATTTAAAAAGGAGTATAACCAAACAAACTAATATGGAACCAATACCTCCACCAATGCCACAAGAACAAGCACCGCAGCAGGTAGAACGCAGCAATGCGTTTAAGCAAGTTATAAAAAGAGGAGAAACTGTTTTACACAACGTTAGGTCTGCAGTTGAACCAAAAATTCCCAAAGCAAATCTTTCTAAGATGGCACAAACTGGTCTGTTATTGGCTGCTTTAGTTGGAGCTAGTATAGGAGGAAATGCTGTTCCACGAGAAAGTATTTTTAGTCCTCATGCAGCTCCACCTCCAGCAGGTGAAGTTGCCGGAGCAGCTCCTACAGAAACACCAGTAGTAGCAGCAGCTGCATCTCCAACCGAAACTCCAACGCCAGCACCAGCAGCTGAAGCGCCCAAAAAAGTATCAGATGCAGAGATTGCAGGTATTTTACAAAGAGCAGAAGCAGAATCAAAACCTGTGCTTACGCCTGTTGAACAAGTTGGTCCCTTAACACCAGAACAGGCAGGTGAATTAGTTGACAAGTTTTATCCTCTTTACCTTACGGCAAATCAGTTATTAAGTGAAAAAACATTGCAGGAAAACCCTGAGCTTAATTATAGGGATTTTCTTGATCCTTTTAAAATTGCTGCGTTAGAAAAAGCAGGTCTTTTAAATGTATCTGATGCCGATGAAAACGATAGAAGAAATCCCGGTGATAAAATAGTTTCTTTTATTCCGCAAGGACCAAGGGGAAGTGTGATAATAAGTTACTGGGTGACAGAAAAAGGAGAAGTATATAAGCAGGATGTAGGCCTTACCATTGATGCAGCTGGAAAAGTAACTTCGCAGTTTCGAATGCCTCGTCTTCCCTATGATCAATTAAAGGATATATCACTTAGGATATACAAGGTTCCGGAAGACGTTCGGTTCCAAATGCAATGGGAAGAAGGAAGATATAGCGACCCTACAGATAGAAGTATAGAGGGACATACAGTGGTAAATGGTCGAAAATATAGTGTCTATAATGACGAAAGGGGATATTCAGGAGTTACTGTTGAGAGTGAAGAAGGTGCGCTGCCTCTTATGACTCTTTCTGGTCAATAAAACAGTTCGGTTGTAAAATTAAGACTCTTTTAGTAAGATTGAGGGATGATAAAACGAAAACCAGCAGAGCTTCGGACAGTTTTGCCAACTTCGGAAGAACTTGCTCAAATAAAAAAAAATCCTGTTTACATTATTGTTGATAATGTGTTAGACACATACAATGTGGGTGCGATTTTTCGCTTAGCAGATGCAGTGGCAGCAGAAAAAGTTATTTTGTGTGGGCAAACAGAAACACCACCGCACACACGAATCAAAAAGGCCTCCATAAATACAACAGAATGGGTCAAATGGGAGTATTCATCTTCGGCGAAACAAGCCATTGAAGATCTAAGATCTACCATTGAAGATATCCAAGTAATTGCTATTGAACAAAGCCCGAAAAGTGTTAGATATGACATGATAGATTATAGATTTTCTATAGCCCTTGTTGTTGGACACGAAACAGACGGCGTTTCAAAAGATGTGCTTTCGATGTGTGATTTCATCGCCGAACTTCCGATATGGGGAGTAAATGTTTCTTTAAATGTTATGGTGAGTTTAGGGATAGTTCTTTACGAAGCAATGAAACATAGAAGATCTTGATATACTCTGAACTGCTTGACATTGTGCAAAAAGGAACTATAATGGTTTATACGATATGTAAAAGTTCGCCAAAAGTTGGATGTATTGCACCCGCTTATGGCGGGTTTTTTCATCTTTGGAGCTCTTTAACAACTTGATAGTCACATTTACGTGAGGAAATTAAAATCACTTAGATAAGAAGGAGCCTGTTTTGTTGATCAATCCACCTGCATTTACCTTTCGCCTTAGTTCATTTGAACTGCGGCTCAAGGAGCATTGCATTGGCGGACTTCTCTCGGAACAGAGTTCCTCGATCAGGAAGTGGTAGGAATCAATTTTTTTTGAGAATTTGATCCTGGTTCAGGATGAACGCTGGCGGCGTGCCTTA
>OBEQ012053018.1_pt1 | contig 32933 bp, 27 predicted proteins | sample 1670901 | NCBI WGS metagenome assembly OBEQ01 (sample SAMEA104232315, study PRJEB22302) | groundwater metagenome | biome: forest; feature: aquifer; material: groundwater | place: USA | collected 2011-08-07 | depth 5.4 m | reverse complement strand
CCTTCTGCAAAAATAGTATCAAAAGCAAGCGAAGACTTGCCTGATCCAGACAGCCCTGTACATACGATCATCTTGTTTCGCGGCATCTCAACAGTGATATTTTTGAGATTATGCGTACGCGCACCCTTAACAATGATTTTATCTTGCATGATTTTTGAAATAGTAGACCCCATTTTACGCACAAAACTCCCCAACTTTGGGGTGCCTATATGGTACAGACAGTATACAATAACTTTTCCTTCTGTCCATTAAAAAAAATTGACTCAGTAGTTTCCTCGTGCTTATCTACATTCAGAGATTCCATCTGCTCATACAAGCAAGGGAGTATATATGGCAAAGCTCACAGGCAAGAATAAGGAACGCGCGCGGCAAGAGACACGGCAACATTTGCACATAGTACATAAAACTACAGACAACACTGCGTCTCACGAAGACCCTGATATTGAATTGGCGAGTACACCGCACTTTTCTCCTTTTATGAAGACGATGGCACGATGGATGCTTGTACCCATAGGCATTTTTCTTCTGTTGTCGATTGTCGGAGTGATTTCACGCCTCTAAGAGCTGTTTGCAAAACACCCCATCATCTGACGGGGTGTTTGTTTTTAAACCTGTTTATTATTTTTTGTTTCGAGCAGAACCGCAATGATTTTCTCGACAACTTCGTCGAGCGATACTGTTGCTTTAATAAGAAACCCGGCGGCTCCAAGTTCTTTGCTTTTTTCAATATCCTCGTCTTGTCCAAGGTTAGAGAGGAAAAGTACAGGAATATCTTTTGTAGTATCTTCGTTTTTGATCGCCTTGAGAACATCATACCCGCTCATTCCCGGAAGCATGATATCGAGCACGACAATATCGGGGTGTTGTTCTTTAACAATACCAAGTATGCGAGCACCATCTGCTTCGTGATACAGAGTTCCTCCCGCGGCCGCCAAACGTTTACCAAGCAACCCTGCGAGAAGCGGGTCATCTTCGGCTATTAATACCTTTACATTTGCAAGCGAGTGGTTTACCGCTGCATCTTGTGTATTTTCTTCCATGCCAAAAGTATATCATACTTTTTTGAGTGCAAATACACCTATACACTTTCAGATTCTGCCAAAAGCGCCCGTATTTCATCTCGAAGAAGTGCCGCTGTTTCAAAGTCGAGTACTTTCACCGCTTCGTTCATTTGCTTCTCTTTCTCTTTAATCACCTTTTTAGGATTTTTTTTATACAGCTCCCGATCGACAATAAGAAGCGTCGAAACTGCTTCGTTGTGTTCAGAACGCAGATGTTCAGTAATATCGTTAATACTCTTACTGATGGTTGTTGGTGTAATTCCGTGTTTTTTATTGTGGGCAATTTGTATTTCACGCCGCCGTTCCGTCTCTTCGAGGGCGCTTTCCATAGATCTTGTCATGTTATCTGCATACAGGATCACACGCCCATTCACATTGCGAGCAGCGCGGCCAATGATCTGGATAAGTGATGTCTCCGAGCGCAAAAAGCCCTCTTTATCTGCATCAAATATCCCAATAAGGGAGACTTCGGGGAGATCAAGACCTTCTCGAAGTAAGTTTACGCCAACGAGACAATCGAATGTTCCTCGGCGAAAGTCAGAAAGAATTGTTATGCGATCAATCGTTTTGATATCGCTGTGCAAATATTCCGCCTTCATGCCGCGTTCTTTAAGGTACGTGCTCAAATCCTCTGCCATCTTTTTGGTAAGTGTTGTGGCAAGAACTCGGCCGCCTGATTGTATCTCTTTTTCCGCCTCCTCTATGAAATCCCCCACTTGTCCCAGATACTTTCCTTCAGGTTCTCTCGACGAAATGATCGGGCGCACCTCTACCTGCGGATCGACAAGACCTGTAGGACGGATAATCTGCTGAACAACCTGGGAGCTGTGCCGCATCTCATATTCTCCTGGTGTTGCCGATGTATAGATTACTTGACCTATGCGTTCAGCAAATTCTTCAAATGTCAACGGACGATTGTCCTTTGCCGACGGCAACCGAAAACCATGCTCCGCAAGGACTTCTTTTCGCGAACGGTCTCCTGCATACATACCACGAAGCTGCGGGAGTGTAACATGCGACTCATCAATAATAGTTAAGAAATCCGGCTCACCATTTTTAAGGTGCGGAAAATACGACAGAAGAGTATAAGGTGCCTCGCCTTCCTTTCTGCCATCAAAGTGGCGCGAATAATTTTCGATACCGCTGCAATAACCAATTTCTCGGATCATTGCAAGGTCATAATTTGTTCTTCGCTTGAGCCGCTCGCCTTCAAGAATTTTCCCCTCCTTCGCAAAATATTCTAGCCGTTCTTCAAGCTCTGTTTTTATTTTCTTAATTGCCTGTTTGTTCCGCTCATTTGATGTAATGAAATGTTTTGCCGGAAAGAGAAATATCTGCTGTATTTCTGATTCGATCTTTCTGCTGACTGCATCAATGCGAAGAATCGTTTTAATTAAGTTTCCTTCTATTTCAATACGATAGAGTTTCTTTTCATGCACGGGCATCACCTCAATCACATTTCCCACACCACGAAATGTGCCCGGCGTAAGATCGGCATTGGTGCGCTCGAAATGAATGCGAATAAGCTCGCGCATGAAATCGCTGCGGGCAATTTTTACACCCTGCTCTACCTGCAAATTAACTTTTTTGTATTCTGATGGATTCCCCAAACCATAGATGCAAGATACCGACGCTACAATAATCACATCCTGACGTGAAAGAAGAGACTGTGTTGAAGCGTGGCGCAGCCGATCTATCTCTTCATTGATCTGCGCTTCTTTCTCTATAAAAGTATCAGTAATCGGCAAATACGCTTCAGGCTGGTAATAGTCGTAATAGGAAACAAAATAATGTACGGCCGCATCTGGAAAGAATGCGCTGTATTCTTGAGCAAGTTGTGCCGCTAGGGTCTTGTTGTGTGCAATTACAAGCGTCGGCTTGTTCACGTGCGCTATCACGCTTGCAGCTGTAAATGTTTTACCCGTTCCCGTTGCGCCAAGAAGCGTCTGATGACGCATTGATTTTGCAAGTCCCTCGTCAAGCTGTTCGATAGCTTTCGGCTGGTCTCCCGCAGCTGAATATTCAGATGTGAGTTTAAAAACGCTCATATGGTGTGAATTACAAAACTCTTTACTCGGCACGTTCTTGCAAAGGGTACGGATTTTTTCGTGCCGTCTCTTCGAGACTGCATCATCGAGCTGAAAAAATCCTGAAGTTGCGACGCCAGCCGCATCGCAAACCCCCTTTGGAAGAAGCGCCTCGCACAGTTTTGTAATTTAAGATTCATATCGCTCACTTTGATTTGTAGTAGCGCACTGCAAATGAGTCGCGAAATTCAAAAAAAGTGTTGTTGAGTATCGAGGAACGAATATCTTCCATGAGCGTTGTAAAAAAATGTAGGTTGTGAATCGTTGCGAGTGTATATCCTAAAATTTCTTTCGCACGGAATAAATGTGCAACATAGGCTCGTGTATAAGATAAACATGTTTCACAAGTGCAATCCTTTTCAATTGGCACAAAATCATTTTTATACTTTGCATTAAAGATATTCATCCTTCCATCGCGCGCATAGAGCCGACCATTCCGCGCTTCACGTGTCGGGGCTACGCAATCAAATGTATCGACACCGTGTTCTACGCCCATGAAAATTTGTGCTGGTTCCCCAATACCAAGCAAGTGCCGCGGTTTTTCTTCCGGAAGAATCGGGTTTACCCATTTGAGAACATCTTCCATATCTTCTTTGGTGTATGAACCACCAATACCAAATCCTGCAACGTCCAAGCCGGCAATGTATTGCGCACTCTCTTTACGCAAGTCTTCGTGATGACCCCCCTGTACAATACCAAAAAGCCCTTGCTGTGCATGCATCTCTGAGTTTGCCTTGTGTGCAGCAACAGATCTCTCTGCCCACCTATGTGTGCGATCCATGGCTTCTTTTTGATATGCGTGGGGATCGGTTGGAGACGTGCACTCATCAAATGCAAAAATGATGTCTGCGCCAATATTATTTTGTATTGCAATCGATTTTTCAGGCGAAAGCATATGTTCGCTTCCGTCAATATGCGAACGAAACACAACCCCCTCTTCTGCAATCTTAGCAAGCGAATGTCGAGTTTTTTCTGGAATTTTGCCGCCTACGTAAGCTTCAAGCTCTCCCCGACTGATAAATTTATTCAGGTCACGTTCATACGCGCTTCCGAGCGAAAAAACTTGGAAACCGCCCGAATCGGTCATTGTGGGTCCCTGCCAGTTCATAAATGTATGAATACCACCGGCATCACGAATAATTTCATCTCCAGGTTGGAGGTAGAGATGATAGGTATTCGCAAGAACGACTGTGCCCCCAAGAGCCCTGATCTGTTCCATTGTTATCGCTTTCACACTAGCTTTTGTGCCAACAATAACAAAAGCCGGCGTCTTCAGAACGCCGTGCATCGTTGTAATCTCACCAGCCCTGCCAAGAGCGGAAAGCATACGCTTATCGATAGAAAAACGAATTGGTAGCCCTTGCATAACAAAAATGCATAGATGTCAAATTATCAAGCTACGATAGCATAAGGCATCAAAAAAGCAATGTCCCGAAAACAAGAGCGCTCACCGTGCAAAGGGATATAATTACCGCAATCCATTCATTTCTGGTATGCGTGGCTTTATTTTTCTTCTCCATGATATGAATTGTACTAGACTATTTATACACTGCGAGCAAGCGGTGTTAATTACTTTCAGAAAAATGGGTGCGTAAAAGAGCCAACGCCCCATGTAAACCTCCGAATGAACCAAGTTCAGCGGGTACAATTTTTGGAGCTTGCGGAAAGATAGTTAAAATTTCATTCAAATATACCCGCACTTTTTCAAGTTCTATCACGGGGCCCCGTGTGCCAACGATCATCGAACCGCCGACGACAATACAATCCGGCGACCAAAATGTAATAACATTGTGCAGCATGATCGCAAGCGTACGGGCTGCTTCATCCCAAATTTGTTGGTCTGCAATCTCAAACGGCTTCTTTTGAAACCTTCGTTCGAATGCAGAGCCTGTAATCAACGATTCCGGGTGAAGATATGTCGGTTCTCCCGAACAGGTACAAACAGCTTTTTCGTTCATATCAATAATGTGATGGCCGATCTCAAATCCATACGAACTAGTGTCAAGCACACCATCAATCGTACGTATACCATTCGCTCCTGTGCTGATCGTCACATATGCGACAATACGATGTGATTTCCCCCCACCGGCGACCGCCTCGCCAAGACCCACAACAGCAGTGTCGTTATCGATAAATACACGGGCGGAAAATGCCCCTTCCAAGCTTTTTTTAAGAGACTTCCCCTTCCAATCTGGTAGATTTGGCGGGTGAACAAGAACACCATCCTTCGCTCTCACAGGCCCCTTAACCCCTCCAGCAGCTGCAGTAATAGCAATACCGCCACGCAACTCCTCTGCAGCGGCCACAATGCGCTCCACGCCCTCCTCAAAGCTCTGCGGTGTATCAAACGTCACTGGCTCGCCAAAAGTTGTGCCGTCCTTTGACGCAGCCACTCGCGTGCTCGTTCCCCCGATATCAAAAAGTATGTACATAGTATTTGTTACATTTACGAGATTGCAAAATACATAAGTGCTAACGACGTAAGGAGGAGCATGAACCCAAAACGAACTGAAAAATTCTTCCTAACGCCTAATTCATGCCGCGTCTGCTTGCTCTCGCTTATTCCAATCGCCTGGTTTTGCGGTTCCGGCATCCGAAAAGAATTATTGTCAGCAATATCCTCAAGAAAAATTTGTGGAACAAGCATCGCTCGTAGTATCGTCGTGTTGTTTCTAAAATACAATACGAGAACAGAAAAGATGAACATGACTATACTCACCATTGCAATCAATATCTCAAAAAAGCTCATATTAAATTCGCTGCTTAAATTCTTCAATCATGGGAACCTGCTCCGGATCAAGGCCATAGCTTGTGGCTGTAGTAAACGCAGCCCAGTCTGCACAAAGAAGCGAGTTGAATATCTTTTCAAAAACACTCCCTCCGCTCAAGAATATTTTTTCCCCAATCAACTTTCGTGCTTCAAAAAGGTCAAAAAGTACGCTCATTCTCTTTGCGACTTGCGGATGATCGTCAGAATCCATAAGAAAATGGAAATAAAATCTTTCTGAAAGTTCTACGGTAGTTTTTGCAACGTCGAACCCTGTCATTTCATTATGATTGAGCTCGGGAATAACATTGCAAAAAGAAGGAATTTTTCCTGTTTCATTATACTTAATCTTCCAGTTGTAGGCGATCGGAAAGTTTACTGTAGACGCATAGATGATCGGCACTCTTCCCGAAACGCGCCCCGCAAGAGCCTCTCCTTGTGCACGCAGTTCTTCCATATCAAGAGCATGTGCGAGCTCTGATGTTTCCTCTAAAATAGCAGATTCGTCCATAAGTGCGAGAAGAGCGCGCAGCGAGTATCCAAGAGCCGAACGCGGCTGGATCCCTGTATCAGGCATCTGCACATACGGAACAGCATTTTCTTGCGCAAGGGCAAGCAGTTTACCACCTGTTGCAATCACTGCCATAGATAATTCCTCACGAAGAGCGGTTTTAAATGAATCAATCGTTTCCTCTGTATTGCCGGAATATGAGCTCAATATAATAAGACTTCCTTTCAGTTGCTCTGGCACGCTCGGAAGACCATAGTCTCGATGGGAAATGATATTTTTCTCCGGCAGACGCATTTTAATAAGACCTGGTGCAAGGTTTGATCCTCCCATGCCGCAGACAATATATGAATTGGTCTTTTTCAGCTTGTCGGCATTTTCCACGATTGGAGAAAACTGAAATTGCGCGGCAAATTGTTGTATCGCTTTTTCCATAAAAATAGTATATCTTTTTTTGTTCTGTATGTCTTTCATATCGTCCTTATCTCGAAAAAAGACGTCCAACGAACAACAAGTAGTGCCTCATTAACTTGATAGTGCATAATAACGGATTACAGTGGCAAATATAAGGCAAGCCACCTGTGAGCAACAAAATTTGAGAAAAAAATATGCTATAATTTAAAAAAGTCGGAGTGATTATCCTAAACAGACACCGAGCTTTGTGAAGAGTGACGATAGTCGAGGCGTATATTCCATATACGACGAGCATCCGCCAGCTGAAGGGACACTATTTACCAAGTTCGACCAGTAAAAATATGACAAACTGTAAAAAGTGTGACAAGAAAACCAAGGGGTTCAAGTGTGATGTTTGCAAAGCAGAAGCGCAAACACACGACGACAACCATTCATGCGGTTCCAAACACTGTATGCCAAAATGTTCTGGCTGTAATGAAGCTGAAGTCAAGTGCACTTGCGCCACTTAATCAGCTCTCCTTATATAACCTAATCAACTATGAAAAGTTAACACCCACAGTCGAAAATGACTGCGGGTGTTTGTTTATGCCGGTGCAACATCGAGGTGTGTTCGCAAATGCCGCGTTCGAGCGTGGAGAAGTTCCTGCAGCTCTCTTGTTACACGATCCTCGTCACCATCCCAAACGATTTCGAGAAATCGCAGGTTTGGCTTCGAACACAAGGTCGAAAGACGCTCTCGTATCGTGTCTTGCGTTATCTGCAACTCTCTATTCGTTCCCCATCCGCTCCAGTAAGCATTTCCGCCAGATCGCACGGTAATTGCATTGTTCGGCAAGCTACATTCGAGGGGAGAGAGTACGCGAATTAAGAGTACTTCGCTTCCTTGGCGCCCGCATCTTTTATATGCAGTTTCAAGACTCTCCCACGCACGTTCATTTCTCGGCTCGATAAGAAAATCAGAAAATACACAGACAAGCTGTTCGGGTGTGTCCGCTGTATACAATTTAAGTGCTTTTGGCAGCGGCAGGGCTTCGGTTCCGTATACCGGCAAGTTAAAAGCAAACCTGCGCAAAGCACTTGCCGCAACAGCCTGATCTCCAAGTTCTGGCATGCAAATTGTTCGCGCGCCGACACCAATGAAGGTTGCCGTCCCTTGATTTGGCTCACAGAAAATATTTGCTGCCAAACTCGACATGATTTTAACTGCAACGTGGCGTTTCGATGGGCTGCCAAAGTCCATCGCCGGTCCAGCGTCGAGAAAAAACTGAACGCCAACTTCTTCGTTTCGCGTATGAAAGACAGCCATTCTTTTTTTCATGCGCGCCGACACTATCGGAGAATACCATTCAGAACCATCTCCTGGTTCCATTTCTCGAATTTCAACGATTTCTTCTCCAAAACCATGAATGGTACTCGGGTGATCTCCAAGCATATATCGTTGTGTCGGGATCGGAAGATGCCAAAGAGGAAATGTTCCAAGTCGAATCGGTGCTATTGGATCAAAGGTCATAGCGCACTCCTAGAGGTTCTGCCCTGTTGTAATACTACACAGGGCAGAGTACATAAAATTATCTCTGGTGAGCAAACGACTAGCGCAGAGGCACGGGAACGCGAGAAATGATCCAGTTGGTCGCCGTTCGCACAAAGTCGAGGATGTCTTCTTCGTGCGCAGCGTCACGAATATCAATTCCTCCTTCATGTATCTGATACATGAAACGGTGGGCAAATACTGCACGCGCCATCGCCTGAACTGCATTCTCACTTTGGTTTGCAACAGTCTCTAATGATCCATAGGTCAGAAATGAATCTGCCCGTGAAAGCGACTCAAGGTGCTGTGCGACACGGCCCCCCATTTGGTGGAAGAGCGGTGAACTCGGCAAACGCTTGAGAGCACGCCATTTGGACGGAAGCGAGTCATGGGGAAATTTATCTGCCCAGTTGCGGTGCGTCAGAATATCTATCATAGAGAGCATGTTCTCCATGTAGTCAACGATATGTTCAGGCGTGTTCGTTTCACGTTCGAAAAATTTCCTTGTCTCCATGATCACACGCGGAGTAAGTACCGGGGCAAGAAGACCTCGATCGCGGATATTACGCCAATGTTTCTGCGGCTGCAGAAGTTGGCGTAAATTCTCTCGCGGAACATCAAAGATATTCCCTGCAATCAAACGGTCAACAAGAAAGTCTGAAGCGCGTTTCGTTCCTGCTGAACCAAGAGGGTTTGATGTAGCAACAATGATGAGCGGCTCATCCGGTGGGGCAATATCGAATATGCGCCCCTCGATCATGATCTTGCCTTCGGCAAAAATAGGACCGAGGTCATTGAGTCTGCTGACTGCACCGCGCACGAGCTCGTCACAGATGAACATATTGTAGGAACCTGGCGTTAATGCGCCAGGGCGATACAGCGGTTCTCCGCTTTCATCCAGAATATTGTAATCCAGAAATCCATAGAGCTGGCCGCTCGTGAGTTCAGGCCCCCAGACAACAAATGCCGTGGGGCATGCCATGAGCATGCTGTATGCTTTTGCAGCAGTCGTTTTGCCGCTCGCAGGAGGGCCAAAACAGGTCCACGTTGAGACATTTTTTGCCCACTCTTCTGCCTGTGTCGGCACGAGAACAACATTTGAAAAAACCCTGTGGCCAAACGACTGTGATGCGCCGAAAACGATCGTCGACATTGCAGTTCTAAACTGCAAAAATGGCGCTCGAAGCTCTGCTATGGTACTTCGTAGAATTTGCGACATTTTTCTATGTCTCCCCTAGAGTATATTGGCAAAGAAAGGATTCTGTCTGAATCCTAGCAGGAATGTACTATTCCCTCAATTTTTCGTCTAGTGGCAATCTGCATCAGAGCCCGCAACACCGAATCCCTTTTTTTCCCAAACATTCACGTACATGCATCGATATTTCATAGCATCGCCACTCAAAAATGTATCCGCGATAGCCGAAAGACTTTCCCGACCGATAAACTGTTCAAGAGAAAAGCCAGTGTCCTTTTTAATATCTCTATCAATATATCCAATAGTAATAGCAGACAAAATATTGTCATTGGTTGTTGCACCGGATACCTCGCTGTAAAAAGTTGGAACTGCTGCAAGTATTCCTCCTTGTGCCACAACAGCACCCCCAGACGTTCCATGTTGGCCGGCAACAGTTCCCAAAAAACTAACTTCATCGACAAATGAAGAAACTGAACCAAGAGAACCTGTACTATGCACTGTTGCACCTGATGAAAGCATATACAGATCGCGCTGTACCGCATCACCTCCAAGATAACTTGCCGGATAACCGAGAATGTATGTATATGATCCCGCCGCAAGAGACACGCTCGAAGCCTCTAGCGACGGAAAAGCCAATGGCAGTGCAGCGCCATTTGTTCTTGCCATAACGACAAGAATAGCGTAGTCACCTATTCCATATTCGTATCCGGTATCATCGGGTTTGAACGCACTTGCAACGGAATCTTTCACAAATTTTTCGGGGATATACACAAGCTTTGCCCGATAGCGCGGCTGCGCAGGAGAACCTATTCGTACTGCACAATCATAGAGAGCATTCCCCTTTGGCCAATCTGCAAACAGAAAGCTTTCGCCGACATGCGCGTTTGTCAAAATGACACCGCGTGGATCAACTATCACTCCGCTACCGCTCGCAATATTGCCACCTGAATCGGTACAAAACAGGTTTACGATAGCATTTTTCCATTCTTGCTTGAGCGCAAATTGACCAATGGGCACTGTTAATGCTGCACTTGACTCATCTTTTTTGCTCTCTGTATTCGGAGCAGGAGAAGCAATTGGCGCAGATTGTGTTGGCTGTATTGTCGTAGGTTTCTTAACAGGTTTCGCCACCTCTTTTGCTGCAATACTTTTTTCTAAAGGAATCGGAGGTGGTGTTAGATTGATCTCTTCGCTCACCATCTTTCCCTCTTCAACCACCATAGATTCCACCGGCAAAGTAGCTTTTTTGGTTGGTTGGAGGTCAGATGTAAGAAAAAAACTCATACCAGCTACAATGACCAAAAAACTTGCGATTATTATTTTTTGCATATCTAACTATGTATGTTGACAAACGATCGTAGCAGTATAGTACAACATAATTTCTATTTTGGCAACTACAAACCAAAAAACAGCACCCGTGTAAAACGGGTGCCATAGTTTAGCTTCTTTTTCTTCTTTTAAGGAAAGATAGTCCTCCTGACGTTATCGTAAAGAATATGAGTGCAGAAAAAATAAAAGGAAACGAAAGGTCTTGCGGGTTCTTCACGGTAACATTTCGGTTTCTTCGTAAGCCTGTCCAAATCGCACTCCGCAGAAGGTCGCGTCCCGAATATATTCCACTCGCATGCTGAAATGTCCCTCCCGATATTCTGGCAATCTCGCGCATCATGGCAGGGTCATATTCAGTGTGCACATTTTCACCTTCGGGTCCCACGCGCAGAAACCCCTGTATGCTGCCATCGCGCAAGAAGAGCGGTATTGGAGCAGCTACTCCTTCAGTGCCCGTACCGAGCGTATAGATTGGAACAACATATTCGTGTTTTTCTCCATACGCAAATTTGGCAACTTTGTCGCGAACAATGATTTCAGAAACTCCAGAGCCTGCCTTTCCTCCGTCCGAACAGAGTAGAAAAAAGCTTGGCTCATCTTTGAGAATCTGCCGTGCTTCTTCAAATATGCGTGATATATCTGTTCCCGCACCGCTCCACAAAGAATCTGTGTCAAAAAGAACGCTTTGAAAAGAACGAAAGGAGTTCTCTGTCAGTTCTACCCAATCCCCTGTTCGAAGATCCGTAGCTCCGGAAAACGTAAACAGGACTATCTCGATTCCGCGCATACCTTCAAACGCTCGACTTAGATTTGCAATACAAAGTCCAAGACGCGTTGGCCGCAAACCAAGAGAACGCAATACTGCTGCATCTGCTTCGGTTATATCAACAGCACCCATTGAAGGCGAGTTGTCGAGCGCAATAGCAACTTTTGCGCCGATATTCTCTTTGAGAATATCGTCTTTCACCCTGTAGGGACCAGCAAACGCTAAAAGCATGCTTGTGATCGCAAGCGGCCCGCAGACAGCAAAGCGTAGATACACGGGCATGCTCGATACAGAGAAAATTTTCTTCTGCGATCGAGCAAGGCGCCATGCTATCACAAAAAAGACTACGAATGAGAGAACGACCACATACAGCAGCACTGCTAACACTGCTACTGTATGAAAATGAATACTCGATAGATCCATTACATATTCTCCTCTTAGACAACAAGGTACAAACGCCGGAGAAAAAAGTCTCCGGCGTTGTTGACTAGTGAACTCCAGTCGGAATACCAGGAGAATATTTGCGGTCAGGATCCGCTTCCTGTTGCGGAATCGGAACCACTACTACCTGCTTACCTTTCATATTCTCGTTACCTAAGATCGCACGGATAAGATCACCTTCCTCTTGCGGACCAATGCGAGAATCCGATGTCTTCTTTTGCGCCTGCTTCTGCTGTTCTTGAATGATCGGAAAGTTTTTCTTTACAATCTCTCGATAGCGGGCAGCTTCTGTTGCGCCAATAGACGCAATGCTTTCAGGAAGAGCGTACATACCGAGAGCGCATTCATATGCAGCGATAATGGAGCTCACCATGTCTTTTACTGTCCCATTACGCTCGCCCGTCAACTCATCATTCTGGTACATCCGAAGCGTTGCGACCATTTTGTACGTGATCGTATTCCCTTGTATCCAGCAGGCTGCTGCGATCAGAACCGGATGGTGCGGAAACTCTTTACTAAGGATATCTTCGGGCACCCAGCCTTCGATTTCAGCCGAGAAGCGTACGAGCCAGAACAATCGCCCATCTTCAGGACGCGGCCCACCAATAACCTCTCCTTCTGCAAGAGCAAGCAGTGGCCACGCAAAGCGTCCCAAGAAATCAAGTGTCAACGGAGCATATTCTTTTTTAAGACGTGCTCGATCACCAAGACCGAGGTTCATATACCGCAATGCACTCACGCCACTCGGTGGTAAGTAAGGTGCAAGCAGCTTCTCCACTTGGAGAGCTTTCTCTGCAGCACTCCGGAGTTTTTGTCGTGCAAGCGGCTCCCAGGCAGCTCCCTTTGACAGCAGACTTGTACCGTTACGTACGAGCGTTTCAAGACCATCTTCACTGTTCGTGACCAAGTTTCGCGCTTGAAGAATGTTCGCATGTGCATCGACAATCGGCTCTACAGGAGCTTTTTCAGCAGCTCCTGCTGAAAAAGCGTAAAAAAGTATCAAGAGCACGGTAGCGATGATGCATAACCATGAAATAAGCCTTTTCATATATCCAACCTCCATGAGTATCTGGTACACCCATTAGAATGTACGCAGTTGTGTAACGAGTGAAGCAACGAAGAAATGCGCCAAGTGCGTACGTCCTATCTATGTTATTTCTAAAACTTCATCTACATTGTGTCAAATACAAGCTGCCGCAGATACTCGTTAAAGTATCTGCGGCAGAAAAGATTGTTGCATTTTTACCACCCAATCATCGGGCGGAGAAAGCGAATAGAGATCCACACGAAAGAAAGAACGAGTGTAAGTGCGAGGATCGATCGCTGCGGCCGTGTATCGAGAATCGTCTGCGATGTATACTGCTTCCAAAGCCCCGTTGTTGTGAGCGATTGATAAATCGTTTTCACGGCAACTTCGATGTGTTCGTGGTCTTCTTTCGCAAGTACGGAACTGTTGTTCGTAAATGAAGAACTCAATGGATAGAAATTTCCGCCCGTGATTGCAATGAGTGACGGCATATCATCCACAACAGTGCTGACCATGGGCCCAGAAGATACTACATCGATCGGCAGACCAATGGCTGCGCTGAAACGAAAGAGTCGCCAAGGACATAGGTCACCTGATGAAGACAAATCAAAATCAGTATCTGTCCCGATGACCATACGTTTGCCGAGCATTGCTTTGCGCAGACTATCAAGTGCGAGTACTCCGTGCACCTGTACAAAACGACGTGCGAAATCTTCCGGGCTATCTCGTAGTCCCCGTGGAGTACACGAGAACAACATCTCCCGACGCAACTGCTGCAGTTTTGCTGCGAGTGTTGCATCACTCATTCGAGCAAGATCAAGGATCGATAGCCACATGGATGGTGCTGGTTCCGTACCAGAACCAGCACCGTAACTTCCCGTCGTAAATCGTGCTACAACGCCATGCAACAGCCGATATGAAGAAGTTGGAGATACATTAAGAAGCGGAGACGATGAGAAATAGTAGATTCCGACTCCTATACGCTTTTCATCTTGAAGGGTATCTGCCCTTTTCATGAAACTCTTGAGAAAGCCCATAAGACGTTCCCAAAGAATTCCGTTCATCGAACCAGACACGTCCATAATGTACACAAGAGCAGGACGGTTTTGATTCGGTTCTGATTTTTGAATGTTTCGCGCTGGTCCTCCAAGCGCAAGCACAAGGAGTGTGAGGACTGAAATTCCAATGAATAGACTTCCGTGCCGCAACACCCCTTCGATGACTCTGTAACGTAGCGTGTTTCTAAACAGCCACGGCGCTCCGTGTTCAATCGTTACGCGAGAACGGAGCGGCCGCAGTGCAAAGAGGGGAATAAGAAGCAGTAACAAGAGCGCTTTTGGTCGCAGCCAGACCCATTGCGAATAGCTGCTAAGTTCGCCCAAGCTGCCGAATATAAGGACTAAAAAGTCGCTCATATTACCCTCCCCTATTTTGACGTTCCAACACAACAGAATAAAGATACGCAGGCAGTTTAAAAAACTTTCTGAACCAAAATGGTTTCAAAAGCTGCACTCTGTACTTTTGAACCATCGCATCGCTCAACTGCCATACACGTGCATGTTCTTCGATCCATAAAGCGGCGAGAAGCTGTTCCAATTTCGTCTTTGTACTAGTATCCAACCACTGAAAGAAAAGCTCTGCATCCGTATCGAGATGAAGCCCAATACGAAGTGCAAGCGACTCGGTGCTCAAATACTGTATATCGTCTCCTTTGTGAATTATCCCCATTACTCTTTGTAGTGCTGAAACAGCATCGTACTGCATCGTAAGCGGAATAGTTGTGTACTGAAGTAGATTTTTCGCGAAGCGGGTACTATTCCGTGTTGCGGAAAGCATTGATGGAATGAAACCCCATCCCCAGAAATACGTACGGAGAAGAAATGTCAGCACAATGATGATCGCAAGTGTAGCAACAATTCTCCACTCATACCGACGCAAAAATGCTCGCGGATCATCACCAAATTCAACAAATACCGTTCGCACAGCTGCAATAGATACCGCAATACTTCCACCAATAGTACGCCGCATCTGTTTAATCACAGTCGGGTCATTTGTTACAACCTCTGGCGCAACAACCGTCGGTGATATGGACGGGACTGCAGCAGCAAGTTCTCCAATATAGGAAACGATGCCTTCTTGTTCTGGATGGCGCAGCTCTACTGTGTTGAGAATGAAACTTCTATCTGTCGTAATCGTAAAAGCAGTTCCGCCGCGCGCAAACTCAAACCGCAAAGGTAAATTGGTGATTTCGTATCGGCCAGGAAGCACCGGAACAAACCTGCAAACAAAATGCATGCTGATATGTGTTGCCATGGGAGAAGTCACCTGATGTTCCCAGCATGCGCTCGGATCAATACGCAGTACGCTTTCTGTTTTTGGTTTAATTCCCTCTTCAATGCTCTTCGCGAATTCTGATATGTTGGTCAGCAACTTGAAGTATGGTTCTCCCGTCTCGCTGCGCAAAAGGTCAATAGCAACCGAAAGTTGCAACGCTCCCTCAAACGAAGCTTGTTCACTGTAGATTGTCTCGCCATCAAGAAAACGCGTAAGCACACCATTACTACTTATACGGTCCATACTGCTTACGGTGCTGATCGTCGAAACAAGCGGGACAAATATCGGAGAAACGGTAGAAACGAATCTCCGCTGGCCTGCAAGGATGCGTACTGCACGCAGTGGAAAAGTCATATCCCTTGTACGCAGTATCACTTTCCAAACGCCATTTTTGTGATCAATGAGAGCATTTCCTGCATAGAATCCAATGTTCTCTTGCTGCAGCGGAAGAAGAACTTCCCGAGTAAAAGCATCAGGATGAACGCCAGGAATAAGCAGCACTTCAACAAAATCGCGCAGAAGCTTTCGTTCTCCGTCCACACTAAAAACAAACTGTGCTTCTTTAAGGTTGTTATTCGGATTTTCTTTATATCGAAGCATCCATGCTTCCCAGCCTGCTAAAATGTCACAGACAGAAAGAGGAGCAGCAAATTTTAGAACGAGAAATGTCTCAATTTCAACCTTGATCTTTGCCGTCTGGAGCATTTCATTGCGAATCCGCATTCTTGAAACTGAAAAGTTTGCTTCATTGTTCGTCCATGCTTCAGGCAACCATTCAGGAATGTTTGGAGACTCTGATGCGGAACGAATGAGTACAAGCGTCGTATCAAGCACAATATTTTTTGCATGTGCTGTTGCATTAGGAAAGCCGCTCAAATCGATGAAATCATGCACTCCAACATACGCCGAACCGCAATTAGCAAGCGGGGTATTCGGCGTATCGTATGCGAGGCTTCTTCCTTCCATGCAGAAAAAAGCAAGCATAAGGACTACGGATCCGCTGATATTGCGGAGGGTATGCATAAGAGTACTCCTATCAACGAACGTTTATATGATACTTCTTTCTTTAGCTTGCGGAACGGTGGCAAAAAGTCAAGTATGCACCAAAAGACCCTCAGACAATGTCCTGTCTGAGGGTCAAATTCTATGGCTTTTTAGAGAAGGCCTCTTCAATATCATGAAGAATGCGACGAGCTGCGTCGAGAGGATCCTTCACAGCAATAATCGGCCTTCCTATCACAACATAGTGCGCACCCGCCTTGAGAGCATCTTGCGGTGTCATACTTCTCCCGATACTTTGGTCACTTTGAACAGATGCCCAAGCAGGAAGAACGTTCGGCGTGAACTTAAGAAGCTTCTTAGCAGCAGTATCTGTATTCAAATATTGCAGATCTTGGGGAGCACATACAATACCGGCGACATTATTTCGATACGCACTCTCCACCATATACTGAACTTTCTCGCGCACAGGTACTCCGAATAATTTTCGTGAATCACTATCATGAAGCGAGCTCAATATTGTTACTGCAATCACCTGTGTAGGCGCCACGACAACGCAACTCTTGAGCATATTTTCTCCGCCGCTTGCATGCACCGTAACAAAATCTGCACCGGCATCGATATGTACTCCCACACGTCGAGCAGCCTGACTTGGAATATCACATATTTTAAGATCGGTCATCACAATCCCGCCAAGTTTCTTAAGGGCAGGAATAATACTCACACCATACCGGTCAATATAGGCTGAAATCTTATACCCACCAACATACGGTATAAGATTTTCGGCAAATGAGAGCATTTCTTTAAGCGGAAGAAGATTGTCAAGAGCTACAATGATACGATTTTTCACAACACCTCCATAAGATACATGCCATATAGGTCACCCCGCGGCAAGCCGCGCGGTATTTGACCTATATTTCGTCTTCGCTCGGACGCTGTGTGAGAGAGTACTCTCCCACGCTCGTCGCTAGCCGAAATAAATCCGCATCAATTGTAGTTTTGATCTATTGTTTCAGATAGGTTGACATATAACTATTATGGTGTTATAAAGTCATAGGAGGTAACGCATGCTACTACTTTTCTTTTTTTGGCTCTTAGGGATTGCGGATCTAGTACTGACAGCAATCCTTCTTCATAGCAATACTATGGAAGAATCGAATCCTCTCCTTCTGTGGTTTCTCCATCGGGGCGGACTCATCGCAATGATCTCGTTTAAGGTCTCTTTTCACACCTTCATGATCTGCTTGATAGCGCTTTTAATCAAACGAGGGTGGATCAAAGAAAAAATCGCTTCAAGGTATATTTTGGTGGGAATTTGTGCCTACGCTGTAATTGTCGTTCCAGCCTATCTTTTGATCTTTTTTGCGCCCTAAACACTCCTGTTGCACTTTTGTGCAACAGGAGTGTTTCATTTTTTCCAAATATAGTTAAACAGCTTTTGACTGTGAAGAAGGAAGATAGACGGAAAAAACACTTCCGAGCCCAGTTTCTGACGAAAACGTCACACGCCCATGCATGATCGTTACGAGTTGCTTTACAATAAAAAGACCGAGCCCGGTGCCTTCGATAGCATGCACATCAACAGAACGCCAAAATTTTTCAAAAATATGCCCTTGATCTTCAACACCTATTCCCTTGCCCTGATCACGGATATGTATCGTAACTCCTCCTGCTTCGCGTTCAGATGTAATGATCACTGACCCGTTTTCTTTGTTATATTTAATCGCATTCGTTATCAAATTATCAAATACCTCCTTGAGACGGGATTTGTCTGCAAAAACAGGGGGCAAGTTTTCAGATACATTGTTTTGTATCGCGATCTTTGATTTCTCCGTATGAGCAAAAAGAGAATCAATCGATTCTTTCAAAACATCCGGGATCGATGTCGGTAACAGATGGATCGATATTGCTCCCGTTTCAATCCGCGATACTTCAAGCAAATCTTTAACAAGATCGAGAAGTCTGCCGCAGCTCAACTCAAGAGAATTGAATATTTCTTTTTCTTGCTCAACAAAAGGCGACTTTTTTGCTTCAAGACTCTCGAGTGCCCATCGTATTGCATTTGCCGGTGTACGCAGCTCATGCGCCGCTACGAAAACAAACTGATCTTTCATGGCAAGCACTTCGCGGTGCCGCAAAGCCTCACGCTGCCGTGCTGCGACGACCTGTTCAAATGCTCCGATGATCGTAAACGACACAATAAACAGGAAGATGCTTAGGCTGACAACAATAACAATCAGCAATTCTGGAGATGCATACCGCTGCGCCAGATTATACACAGAAAGAATTGCCGTAATGTTGATCAGACCCATGATCATGAACAGAAATTGCGGGCACGACCAAAGGGGCACACCAAGCCGCTGGCATTGCGCAAACACATTCAGATGAACAGCAAGACTCTTCATCAATTTCATATATACCCTTTCACTATAGCATACAAGCAGGCAAAAAAGAGAAACTATGTGTGTATATTTACTTCCAAGAAGTACGAAGTTCATCTGCTCCCGCTTCAACTGCCTGTTTCCGCAGATCGCGCGCCTTTGTAAGGGTATCTTTACGCGTGTCTATGGCAGCACGATGCGTCAAACGAGCTGTGGTTTCGATCTGCTTGATTTCGTTTCGAAACACATCTCGCACACCAAGAAGTATTGTTTTCAAGCTGCTCTCTGCTTCTTTTGAACTCGTATCCTTCGCGCAAGCATCTTTTGCTGTTGTAATTGCTGCATCAAAGTTGGTCCTTCGCGTTGTTTCTGCTTTGGTAAAACTCTCTCTGCGTTCCTTGATCAACTTATCCATGCTCCCACGGAACGTTTCAATGATGTCTACTGCGGCCAATCGGAACACCCTGCGCGATTCGATCACTGTATTCTCAAAAGCATCAATAGCTGCGAGTTTTAGCGTATTTTTGCCAGCTTTTTGCCGCAAGGTGACAATGTATGTTGAAAATTGAGCATCGGTATCAAGCCGAGTACTTGCAAATGTTTCATCCTGCTTTTGGCGGCTCTCTACCAACGCCTCGTCTTGCTGTTTTTCAAAACTTGCCCGCGAAGTTTCTGACATATCGAAATCAGCATGCACAGCCTCTTCATGATTTACAATCCGTTCACAAAACGGGGCAGTTTCTTGCTGCGCAAAAGCAGCCTGCGGTGCGAGCAGTGCGATAGAGAGAGCTATGAGAGATCGTGAAAATATTTTTTTCATACCATATGTTATTAAAGTTTGTTCTAAAAATTGTCAATGGGCAAGTCTGCTAATGTGTGTAAATACATGGAGAAACCGTCTTCGGGAAATACTCCATATGCATCAAGTTGCTCATTTTGAACGAGCGGTACGATCGTTGTTTCAAAAGTGTCACCATAGAGCGACGCCGGACGAGTTGAACTAAATTGCTCGGGAGATTGCACACTTTCAATTGAAGTTGATTTTGTAGATACCTGGGGCTGCTCCTGTGAAACAGGAGCAGCCTTCCCCCCTCCGGTCGTTTTTCCCTCTCCCACAAGAACGTTAAAGTTATCTTCTTGCACCGGCACACGTAAAGTCTCGGGGGTTTCATCTCCTGTTTGAAGAAGCCCGTCATCCGGAAAAATATCGGATACATTTTCTGTACCCAGCTCGTACAGCACCGCGTCTGTTCCTATCGGAGATGCGGTAAAAAAGCGGCCTCCAACAATAACCAAAACAACAGCTGCTGCAATAGACACCGGGAAAAAATATCTTTGCAAAGGAAAGAGCCATGTGATCTTCGGCATTACAAACCATGGAGCTCTTTCTCTTTTGGGTGCGGGAGTGCTTCGTATTTCAGAGTTTACTTCTGCAAGTGGAGCATCAAGATGCTCTAAAATATACTGCAGTTGTTCTTTCGGCGGCACCATAGCAGTCCGCGCATCTTCAAGAAGCGTTACCATATCGAGCAGCCCCTCTGCTTCGCTGCGGTTTTTGACAGGCAGTTCTGCAATAATATCTTCCGCAGATGCACCAGAATCAAGCCGCTCCAGCATGCGGATCATATCGACATCGCCTATGGGGTTATGTTTATTCAAATAATTCATGATTCCTCGTTCTGCTTATTTGATTCAAAGCCAATTTTTTTCCGAAGCTCGCGAAGTCCCCGAGACGCTATTGCGCGAACAGCGTCTTGTGATTTTTCTATGAGACTTGCAATTTCGCGGTATGAACGCCCTTCAATAAAACGCAGGGCGATAACATCCTGCTGATCTTCCGAAAGGTTAACAAGCGCTTTGCGTACAGCGAGAAGCCGCTCATCATAGAGCTCTTTTTCTTCATCGCGCGGAGCCAAAGAAACAGACTCATCTTTAATCGGCGTATCGTCAAGAAAAAGTTCGCGCTTCTTTTTTCTATAATCAAACACTGTGTTTCGCGCAATTGTAAAAAGCCACGCCAAAAAGGGCCTGCCTTGGTTCTCATATCGCGCCATAGCCTGCCATGCTTTGAGAAAAACGGTCTGTGTAATGTCGTCAACGTCATGTTTGATACCAACACGCACATAAATGTACCGGTATACCGGGGTGAAATACAGTGCATACAGTTCGCCAAAGGCGTCCTGATCGCCGTCTCTTGCCTTGCGTACTAATTCAACCATATCTTGCTCTCCTCGGGTCATATAATCTAACGATTATAAAACTATTTTATGACAAACTCCAACCTCAAATAGAGCTATATATCACCTCATTTGTGGGGTATACTTCGCTTGGACTTGTACCTACTATATTCCTCTAGAAGTTACGAGAGAGGCATTATGCAGAGAGTGTCAAGGCGGCACGTTATAACAAGCGTGATACTGCTCTATTGGATAGCATTCTTTTTCTTTTTTGGTTATGCCCACTGGGGAGAGTTCGAGCTCTTCGACAAGCAGTGGTGGTTCGACCTCTTCGGCCATGCACTGTTCGGAGTTTCCGCTTCTATCAACCTTCTCTATCTCTATCGGCGCTATGCATGCCACGGAGCATTCAACTTCATCGGTCATGTATTTTTAGCTGTCAACATTATCGGCCAAGTCATTATCGTTGGCGGCGTTCTTTGGGAAAGCATCGAAGCAAGCTGGGACCTCATTTTCCAACCATTATACTTTCCACATCTTGCAAAAGCCCAGAAGGGAGCACTTGATACCACACTTGACATCCTCGCCACCATGATCGCCTCTTCTCTCACCATGGGAATATGGCTCATATACAATCGCATATATGAAAGATTGTTTCATGACGAAACCGTTACATATCTTGTTGATAATGCAATCGAGAAAATTGAACAGCTCGGCGAAGTTGTCCGTCAAAGTCATCTCGAGAAATTAAAGTTGCGGGAGATCAACCGTCGTCTTTTTAAAGCGGTACGAAACGCTCGCAAAAAACGAAAAGATACGTGACACCATGAAGCCTTTTCAATCTATGAAAAGTGTTGTATAGTGTGGTTGGAAATTCTCTTTTTGTTTCTCCCCCTACTCAATATCCCAAGAGGAAAAAATAGATGAAACAAGACACATTTGCTCTCCTACAGCCAGAATCTATTGCGATACACCATGGATATATTCCGCGGCTCTCTGAAGGTGCCGCGGTCATGCCTCTCTTCGAGACAACAACCTATGTTGCAAGGAGTGCTCAAGCTCTTGAGAAAAAATTTGCCGACTTGCGCAGCGGCAAAAAGGGCGAGCTTGTCTACAGCAGGCTTGGACAACCGAATGCTGAAGTGCTTGAGGACGGCTATGCAACCATCTTCTATGGAAACTTCCTTGATGAGCCTGAAAGCATGCTCACCTGCAGTGGCATGGAAGCAATCGCTTTAACGCTTGACGCATACCTCTTTCCCGGCGACCTCGTACTATATAACGAACCTCTCTATGGCGGAACATTCGGCCATCTTAAATGGCTCGAAAAGCGATATGGTATTTGGCTTAAGCCGTTCAAGTGTGCAGATGAACTTCAGAATCTCCAGGTTTCAAATGCGCTCAAGATGATCTACATAGAGTCGCCCACAAACCCAACCCTTGAAGAGGTGGATATCGAAAAGTGTTCTCATTTTGCAAGAACACACACAGCAAACCGCACTCATGGTAAAGAAGTGCTTGTCGTCGTCGACAATACATTCATGACACCCTATCTCCAGCAGCCGCTCCGGCATGGGGCGCACATAGAAGTCCACTCTGCGACAAAGTATCTTGGCGGACATGGCGATCTAATTGCCGGCGTTGTTTTCGGTGAAAAAAAGTATCTCCGACCAATTCGATCATTACGCAGCCAACGAGGAGGTACCATAGACGCACATCGTGTGCGCCAACTCGAAAAGAGCCTTGAAACCCTCGCCATGCGCATGAAACTCCACTGCGAAAATGCTGCACACGTTGCCCTATTCCTTTCCGAGCACCCTAAGGTTGAAAATCTTCGATTTTTGGGCCTACTTCCGAAAGAGAGCGAACAATTCCGCATACACCACAAACAATCATGCGGCACGAGCGGCATGATATCGTTCGAAGTAAAGGGTGGATTGAAATCTGCCCGCACATTTTTGAACAAACTCAAGATGATCATGCTCGCCGTTAGTCTTGGCGCAACACATTCCCTCGCATGCCACCCAGGCATGACAACGCACTCCGGTATTCCTGCATCCGAACGAAAAAGGATGGGGATTCCAAGTAACCTTATTCGCTTGTCTGTCGGCACCGAACATTTCCAAGATATCATTGGGGATCTGAAACAAGCGCTTGATTCTCTGTAAGAACCTATCCACTATCTAATGCCGTAGTGAAATGATCAAAATTCGTTGCGAAAATTGCGTATTTTGAGGAAGCATAACGAGTTATGCTGACGAAAAAGACGCAATTTGTAGCAGAATTTTGGTCATTTCGGTAGGCAAGCTATGTTTTGCTTTGTATTTTGCGGTTAGATAGTGGATAGGTTCTAAAGGAATACCCGTCAGCACATCGTGCTGACGGGTATGTTTTCACCCATTAATGTCTTCTGGGGTAACACCGAGGATTTTCATTATCTTTTCCAAACGTTCGTAAGCACTCAAACGCCGTTTCTTTTTATTTTCTCCCTCTCCTCCAGGCTCGGGCTTTTCAAATGACGGGTTGATCTTCAAACATTCTCCCGTATGCATGTTGCGGAGCATGAAGCCTTTATGCCATTCAAGAACAACATGCTGCTGTCCCTGCCAAAATACAAAAACTCTCTTCTCAACAGAGGCTATGACCGACTCGAGAATTTCAAGAGCATCAGGCTCCATCTCCAAATGCTTCAAAAACCTTTTGTTCGCCTGCCACGTAAGCGAAGCAATGAGAGAAATCGCCTTTTCTGAAAAAAGCGAATCCCCCTTTTTCTCATTGCACCGCTTACAGCTCGTGACTAAGTTATCAAGATGAGAGCCGCCGCCCTTGCTCGAGGGAACAACGTGATCAAGCGTTAAAGAATCGCTTTTCCCAGAAAAGTCTTCTCTACAATATACGCACCGCAATTCATCGCGAAGATATACAAGAAGTCGTATGATCGCACCAACTTTCGGGCGTTTTTGAGAACTTGCCGCGAGTAGTTTAAGTATTTCCTTTTTTAGTTCGCCAACATTTGAAAACGGGCCGGCCATTCAGTATCTCCGTGTAATGGGCACGTTTGTAGTACACGATAATGAGAACGTATCTAGTTTTTCTGTATACCATGCGACAATTTACTGTCAACAGTAGATTCTCGAGCTTGGTGAAAATTGATGAGATACGAGGCGGCAAGGCAACGAAAATACGAGGCGTATTCCCTATACGATGAGTATTTGAGTGCCGCAGCCAACAAAGTAGCTCGCAATTTTCACCAAGCTTATTACTCTGCTGAAACGAACTTCTCAATACGCACTGCCACATCGCTAATACGAGTGTTCGCTTTGATGATATAGTCCGATATCCCTAACTTGCTCGCGCGTTCTATATCTTGCGGCTGACCCAAATTGCTTAAAATGATCACCTTAACGTCTTTCCAAACAGGATTCTTTCGAATAGCTTCGAGAACCTCAAAACCGGATTTTCCTGGCAGCATGAGATCGAGAAGGATAAGGTCTGGCGGTTTTTTTGAAAAATAAGTCAAAGCTTGATCTCCATCTTGAGCAATCCAAACACGGATCGCCTGATTCTCTTCTAAAATGTCCCGATATGCATGCACAAGAAACAAATCATCTTCAACAAACAGCACTACTTTTCGTTTCAGATTTGCAGGCTTTTTCGTATTTTTGGGCGACATCTCCCCAGGAGAAACCTCTCCGCTCGCTTTTTTTGTTCCAACCTCTTCACCAAGAATGTTACTTATTTTTGCAACAACAGCATTAATTGATTCCATCCCTTTCACGATATAGTCGATTGCTCCTTCTTTCTTTGCAGCATCGATGTCCTCTTCGCTTCCAAGCGCTGAAAGAATGATCACCGGAATATCCTTTGTTGATGCATTTTGTTTGAGATCATGCAGTATCTCAAGTCCTCCTTTTTCAGGAAGCATAAGATCAAGAAGAATGAGGTCGGGTTTTTCTTCAATAGCCCTTGTAACACTTTCTGCCGGATGTGCTGCTGTTGAAAAATCAGCATTTCTCATGTGCTGCTGTAAAATTCGCACAATCATCGCATTGTCTTCTATTGCTAGAATTTTTTTCATACCTTAGGGCATATTTTCTTGAGATACAGGCAATATAATATAAAAAGTTGTTCCCCCGCCTTCTTTTGATGTAAAGAATATTCTTCCACCTGTTCCTTCTATGATAATTTTTACGATAAAAAGGCCCAGTCCTGTACCCGTGATACCTTTTTGTTCAACATTTCTGCCACGGAAAAAATTATTAAACATATCTTCTTGCTGGTCCTCGGGTATGCCAAGTCCTGTATCCGCAACAGAAATGAAAAGATATTTATTCACTCCTTTCCCACTCTGTAAAAAGTCCTCGACACCAAGACTATGCTCTGATTTCTTTGCGAGCTCACGTATTTCGTCCACAAATGCATATTTTGCATCCATCTTTACACTACCTCGCGGAACATTATAACGGATCGCATTCACAAGAAGATTTTGGAACACATCATGAAATCTGGAGCTGTCACCTTTCATTTTTGTAGAAACATCAGCTGGGGTGTTATCAAAAACGTTCACTGTGATATTTTGGCTTACAGCAAGACCCTTAACTTCATTTTTAACTTCGTTCGCAATCTCGCGCAGATCTACGTCTTCCTGTTTTAACTTGAAATGCCCTTCTTCAAAGCGCGCCACATCGACAAGTTCGTTCACAAAGTCCGCGAAGCGGATCGATAATTTTAAGAGATCTTCAAGCATCTCCTGATGTTCCATCGAAAGCCGGTTCTTTTCTTCCTGTATAAGCTCGATCCCCCATCGAATCGTTCCAAACGGCTGACGAAGCTGATGCGACACGAATGAAAGAAATTCATATTGCCTCCGACGCACCTTGATCTCGTTTCGCATATCGCGCAGAACGATCACAATACCGACAAACTCTCCGTCCGAATCATAAAGAGGCGTTGTTGTAGCATCCACAGGAAGCAAGCCTCCGCGCAGCTGGACAAGCGAAGTACCATCGGGAAGCCTAATCGAACGATCACCCATCAAAGATTCCCTAAAATACCAGCTGAAGTCTGCACCCTGGTTCTTTCCGACAAAACGAAGTGCTTCTTCAATATGCTTTGTGGCAAGCTCATCCGGCATATATCCTGTAATAAGCTCGGTCGCAGAATTCGCAAGAAGAACGACACCCTTCGTGTCGGTAACAATAACCGCTTCGTGAATGCTTGCAAGAACAGGCGTAAGATGAACTAAATTTTCAAGTATGCCTGATGTCTTCTTTTCGATCATAATACACAAAAAGCGCGGTGCACCCGCAAAAGTTCATACTTTAACTATACTACGAACAGAATCTTTTTTCTCAACACCAATGTGTATAAAACATTCGTAGTATTCTTCTAGATTAGATAAAATTAAAAGCACATGCAGCGATTTCTGGTCGTGTTGCTTATTGTTGCAATACTCGTGACGCTTCTTCCGCCGCCACGCTTTGTTTTTGCTGCCACATTTGTCGATGATACACAGGCTGAATTTAACGCAGGAACGCATAGCAGTACTACCTGGGACACAAACAATGTGCAGATGACAGCGGGAAATACAGCGGGATCATTCACATCCCAAGTGCTTGACGGTGGAACATCAAACATACCCCGATGGGACACACTTGCGTGGACCGAAGGACTCGGTACGGTTGAAATCGCCACTGTCGATGCGGCAGCCGATATATATAATTCGATTGCAACGGACACTACCTGGAGAATCGCAAAAGATGACTACAACGGTGCAGACGGCAACGGCGCAGATGAGATGGCCGTGGATAACAATGGTATTTTATACATCGCAAACAATCAAACGGTCTGGTCTTCGAGCAATCGTGGCGTCAGTTGGACTGAAACAACAACTGACTACAATACATCCGGAGCGCAGAATGCTCTTGAGATGACGACCGACAGCAATAACTATGTCTATATCTTTAATTCAGCAGAAGCTGTCTGGAAATCTACCGACAGCGGCGTAAACTTCACACGCGTAAATACAGATCTCAATGGCGGTGGCTCCACGATAAAAGGTAGTACGCATGTTAGTACAAAACTTTTCACCGTCGACGCAGGAGCTGATGTTTGGATATCTACCGACAGCGGAACAACCTGGACGGATCAAAATACGGATTATAATGGCACTGCTGGCAATGGCAATACGGCCGCAATGGGTGCCGACAGCAGTGGAAACATATATATTCTTGACGATCAAGCGGTGTGGAAATCAACAGACAATGGTGTGAACTGGACGAAAGTCGCAACAGATTACAACGGTTCTGAAGGACAAAGCGGTTTAAAAATTACAGGGGACGGAAGCGGCAGCCTGTACACGATTGAGACAGATGAGGATGTTTGGAAATCCACTGACAGCGGTGTCACGTGGACAAAAATTGGCACGAATATAAATGGGGCAAACGGCAACGTATCCGGTATGGTTGCTTTCGCTGTTTCTGCCGATGTCACTTTTCAGGTACGCGGAGGAAGTACAAATCCGCCAACAGGAAGCTTTGTCGGTCCTGACGGCACGACTGGAACGAGCTTCACAACCCCCGGAGGCGAAGCTATCAGCGTTTCAAACAACCGCTATTTTCAATACAAAATATCGTATTCATCCGATAGTGCGAGTTACTCTCCCATAGTCAGTTCAGTAACAGTGACATATACCCTCGTTGAGCCGATCACCGCGACTGCTTCCGAAGATACAACCTGGTTCAAAGGCGGAGCAACGAGCAACAACATTGTTTTTACGGTCAATAATAGCAGCGGCTCTTCTGCGGCAATCCAGTGGGTGCGATTCACGCGGCCTTCAAGCGGCTACACGATCACTGGGGGTTCTGCGAGTGGCTGGAGCGCATCTGCCAGCGCATCGGCTGTCACCTTCACCGGCGGAAGTATTTCAGCAGGAGGGAACAAAGCTTTTACTGTTACACTCGATGCCGCTGCAACAGATGATGCATCTACGTCGTGGACCATAGCCGCAGACGACCAGTCTGACGGATCGAGCACGAGCAATGTTACCGCAGCATCTACAGGATCGATGAGCACCGGCATCGATGCTACAGCACCAACAAACGTATCTATCGCATCGGTCAGCACAGACTCACCGACCCAAGTTACCGCAACAGCCGCCAGTTCAACTGACAGCAGTTCCGGCGTACACACATCAACGTATTGGTTCGATGAAACAACAGGTGCGGCAGGGGGTACCGACTCTACAGCATGGCAAGGAAGCAAGGTGTATGTGGATACTGGACTTACAACCGGAACACAATACTGTTACAAAGTAAAAGCTCGCGATGCTGTCGGAAATGAATCCGCATATTCTTCTGCTTCCTGCGCTACCCCTTCTGCCGCTGCAGATACAACTGCACCTTCACCTGTAACAAACCTCTCTGCAGGATCTCCCGGATCTAATTCGATCGTACTTTCCTGGACGGCTCCCGGAGATGACGGGGACTCCGGCACAGCAACACGCTATGATGTGCGATATTCAACAGCTACCATCACCGATGCAAACTGGAGCAGCGCGACAGAAGCGACAGGAGAATCGACACCACAAGGAGCCGGGGCTTCCGAAACCTTGACGGTCTCCGGTCTCACACACAGTACAGGATACTATTTTGCAATTAAAACTACAGACGACAACAGTAACACCTCTGCGCTCTCAAATATTGCCAGCGCTACAACTATCGCAGCTTCATCCGATACAACAGCACCGACTATCTCAAGTGTTTTAACAGGAACGATTACATCAACAGGTGCTACTATCTCTTGGACTACGAATGAGGGAGCAAATGGGGAGATCCAGTTTGGATCAACAGCCTCATACGGGCAATCAGCAACTGACGCATCATATGTTACTTCGCACACGATTGTTTTATCAAACCTCGCACCTAATGCAACATATCACTATCGAGTACGATCGCAAGATACAGCAGGCAACCTTGCTTCAACGGGAGATTTCACCTTCTCAACGCTCACCCTTGAAGGAGCTGCTCCGAGTGGCGGCTCCTCCGACCACAGCGGGCCGATCATTTCTGATATCATTGCATCCACAACATACAAAACCGCGATCATTAGCTGGAGAACACAAGAGAGCGGAACAGCGCGCGTTGAATATGGGAAAACTGCAAGCTACGGAACCTCGACAAAAGAAACTCAATTTTACGCGAACGATCACTCCATTTTTCTTGATAATCTTGAAGCTGACACAGAGTACAATTTTCGCGTACTTTCTGCAGATTTGCTAAGTAACTCCTCTGCTTCAGATAACCGAAAATTCAAAACTGACAAATCGCCTGCTCCCGTACCTCCGCCCCTTCCTCCCGCTCCCCCTCCACCTGTCATCTCCGATGTTTCCGTTGTCGCAGTCCGACCGACATCTGCACGAATAACCTGGAAAACGGACATTGCTGCAAGTTCGCGTATTATCTTCGGCACAACGCCAAAAGAATATAAGAGTATTTCGCAAGAATTTTCCTCACTTGAAACATCCCACGATCGAACACTCTCCGACCTGCTTCCCGGAACCACCTATTACTTCCAAGTTGTTAACAAAAACGAACGTGGCATTGAAAGCCATTCTGGTGAAAGTACATTCACAACGGAAACAATTGAAATACAAACAGTCGTACAGATCCAAAAACCAAACGCACTGCCTCCCGGCTCTCCCGGTACGCAAACTCCTTTCACTGTTGCTGGAGAAACAACCGTAACTGTGCCGATCATCGAGACAACAGGAGATACAACTCCGCCCGGTGTAACACTTTTTGATTTTGATGAAAATCCTACGGAAAATACATCGCCAACCATTCATGGAAAAGCACGCGATTCCACAGGAGTAATCGAGAGTATTTCATACTCATCTGACGGTGGAGTAACGTGGCATCCAATATCTGATGTCACAGGAATAGGAACTTCAGATGCAACATTTAGCGCTAAAATACCAAATCTGCGGGATGGTAATTATCCTGTTGTATTTCGATCGCGCGATAATTCTGAAAATGTCGGTACGTCTAATACAGATATCCTTATCATCGATATCAAACCGCCAGCAACAGGAGCAAATATCATGCTTCTCGGTTCCCAGTCGATCATTCCTTCTGAATTCGGAGCCATAGAAACGCTTTCCGGAATTACACAGCGTTTTGTAACAACGGCGATCGGAGGAGCCACCGCCGTAACCCTGGTTGCAAAAAAGGTCAGTGGGCATGAGGCATCAAGCCAGCCAACACTGGCCGCTGAACCTCAATTGGAACGTACAAAAGTTCAAGCAACCATCCGCATCAACAATTCAGGGGCAGAAAATATTAAATTGATCCCAAAAACTCGTTTCGAAGCGGCAAATGGAAAAATATATAGAATTTCCGACGAGATTACGGTGCCCGCAGCTGCGAATGGCGCTCCTGGTTCAATAGAAGCAACGATCACTGCCGACGGCGATGGTCCTGAATTTAATCTTGAAGTCGGCACCATGCATGTCCCCGGCCTCAAGGATACTGAATTCTATGATGTACTTACAGGAATCGTAGAAACACCGACCAAAAGTACAGAACCAAGCGCTGCAGAAACAAACAAAGAACAGATCGAGTTCCCTTTGACATATTCAAAAGCGCAAGACGTTTGGTTCGGTGACATCATGCTGCCCAATACAGGAACATACGAGACCTATATTTTTGCAGTTGACGGCGCAAACAGAAAGTCAGTACGCCAAATGAATGAAATACATGTATCAGCCTCCGGTATTGTGTATGATTCAAAAACAAACTCGCCAGTGCAAGGCTCTCGCGTAACCGTTTTCCAATACTCTGATGAAATCAAAGACTACCAGGTATGGCCGGGTGAAATATTTAACCAAGCAAATCCCCAAATCACAACCGACAAGGGAGAATACCGTTTTATACTGACGCCTGGAAAGTTTTATCTCAAGATTGAAAATGAGGACTACAAAACGCTCTACAGCAGCATCTTCACCTTAGAAGAACACGGTACTGTCAACGACTCGTTTTCTGTTCAAAAAAATAATTCGTTTACATCGTTTCGGCTGCCATTCACGAACAAAAAGATCTCCTTTCCGACGTTGCCTGATTTTTTAAACAGCAACACACACCAGGGGGGAGGCCAATCAATAAATCCTCCCAAAGCTATCAGCAAACTTATAGGAAAAACTGCTCCCCTTTTCTCTCTGCCAGACGCTGCAACAGGCAAGCTTGTCGACATACGATATTTGCGCGGAAAGAACACTATACTGTCAACATGGGCAACATGGTCTCCTCATTCGCAAATACAGATACCTATCCTCGACGCAATTGTCAAAAGTGATCCAGACAACATCAGAGTACTCCTGCTTTCAATGCAGCAAAGTGCAGGTATCGTTGAGAGCTATCTGCGGCGAGGAAAGTACGCCATACCAAGCGTCGTCGATACCGAAGGAAAGATTACCAGCATATATCCGATATATTCTCTCCCCCAACACTTTTTTATCGATCGGAAAGGCATCATTCGGGAAGTACATATCGGATTCCTCGACGAAGAGACTGTGCGTAAAAAATTAGAGAACTTATAAAAATATCGCTATACTGAAGAAAACCCTATGTGGCAATTATTCTGGGTACAAAACAGCCATTACGTTCTTGAAATCTTCATCGCCTTTCTCATGGTGACAGCAGGGTGGATATATCTTGACGGCTGGATGGTCGAACGAAAAGCTAAAACACTCTTGCGAGCAATCGGATTTTTCGTTCTTACGCTTTGGGGATTTGTCGGTGCAGCACCAAACGGCATCATCGGCCTTGAGGCCATCAATCAAAAACTGCTTGTCGATCTCATTGGACTTGTCGGATTCGGTTTGATTCTCGCGAGTCTGCTTATGGACCCCGTCCCCATCAGACCTGGTAAAAAGCCACCGGTGTTTTTCGGGTGGCTCCTCGAAAAACAAGTTGAATTTTTTGTCATACCTCCTGCTCTTGCTGCTCCCTTTAAAACAATGCTCGTTGCACTTGCTCCCATCATCACAACGATAGGCTTTTTATTTACGCAGCCAAAAATATGGCTCCTCATATTCTCAAGCCTGACAGCAGCCCTTCTCTATGTTCACTATTCCTATGGAATTCAAAGTGAGTGGAAATATTTTTATCGCGGCTTCCTGTTTATATCAATCGGGCTCGCTGTCGCACTTTTAAGCTTGCTCGAAAATTCATCAAACGTACTTATTGCAAAATTTGCAGCTCCAAACGGAGTGTTCTGGATAATCGAGTATATTTTAAAATTTATTGGTGCCGTTTTCCTCGGTATCTGGGCATGGGGATTCATTCGATTTCGCATATTTCCGCAGATATTTTCCAGTTTTGTCGCGCTTTCATTTCTCATCTTTGTCATCACAACTATTTTCTATACCGGCTTCCTTCTCAATCGAACACAAGAGAGAACTATTGAAGACCTCGAAACAAATGTTAAAACGCTTGAATTCGCTCTCTCGAAAGTAAAAGAGTCGGCCATACTTGCGTCCCGTATCGCATCCACAAACCCACAAGCCCGGGAAGCTGTGCGGGCAAACGACAAAGATGCTCTCTTTACTAATTTGAATGCACTGATGTTTGAGAACGAAACTGATTTTATGCTCGCGGTAAATAAGGGCGGTGAGGTCATCATGCGAGCCGAGGATCGCGAACGTCGCGCGCAGCCACTTCGTGGTCTCGAAGCTGCGGTGGGTGAACAGGCGGTGGAAGCCGACCGAGTCCCCGAGCGCGCTTGCCGAGTAGAGAACCAGGAACAGGACGATGTCGAGCCACGAGAGCGCGACGCCCCAGAGGAGGCCTATCGCCGACAGCAACCCGAGCGGCGGAACGCCGACAGCGATCAGCGTCACGACTTGGCTGACGCGGCTTGTCT
>OBEQ012528384.1_pt1 | contig 32946 bp, 41 predicted proteins | sample 1670901 | NCBI WGS metagenome assembly OBEQ01 (sample SAMEA104232315, study PRJEB22302) | groundwater metagenome | biome: forest; feature: aquifer; material: groundwater | place: USA | collected 2011-08-07 | depth 5.4 m | reverse complement strand
CGAAATGCAATTTGCAAATAGTGTTCAGAACCATATGATTAAAAAACTCTCCAGGTTTATTCGAGAAACTGACCCGGTTTTTAAAGATTAAAACTCGCTCTTAAAAAATTGTTATAATCATCCCATGCTCAAATGTGGGATTGTTGGATTACCTAATGTTGGCAAATCGACTCTTTTTAACGCGCTTTTGAAAAAGCAGGTTGCTTTGGCTCAAAATTATCCTTTCACAACTATTGAGCCCAATGTTGGAGTGGTGGAAGTGCCGGACGTGAGGTTGGAAAAATTAAAAAAGGTTATTGAAAAGTCTGAAGGATTGGCCCCGGATTTTAAAATAATTCCGGCTGTTGTTGAATTTGTAGATATTGCGGGGTTAGTAAAAGGAGCGCACAAAGGAGAAGGCTTGGGCAACAAGTTTTTATCACATATCCGCGAAGTGGACGCGATTGTTTTTGCGGTTCGCGATTTTTTAAATGAAGATATTATCCGCGTTGGATCTGAGACTCCAAAAGAAGATCTGGAGATTTTAAAAGATGAACTGCTTCTTAAAGATTTAGAAACTGTTGAAAAGGTATTAAGTTCCAAAGACCAGAGACCAGTAAATGAAAAAGAACTGTTGGCAAAGATAAAAATTTTAATAGAGCAGGGGAAGTGGTTCGTGGATGAGCTGTCTACTGATGATATTGATAAGATCAGCGATCTGCAACTTTTGTCAGCTAAGAAAATAATTGTTGTGATTAATTCGGATGAAAGCGATTTATCAAAACCATCAGAGATAGAAGGAGCTATTAGAATTAGTGCAAAATTGGAGGAAGAGTTAGCGGCATTGTCTGCTGACGAGCAAAAAGACTATATGAGAGAACTGGGGATCAAGGAAAGCGGACTTTCAAAATTAGCAAAAAAAGCATACGAAGTTTTAGGCTTATTGACGTTTTTGACTGCGGGATCAAAAGAAGTGAGGGCGTGGACAACAAAAAAAGGTAATTTGGCGCCTGCTGCTGCTGGAGTGATTCACAGCGATTTTGAGCGAGGATTTATTGCGGCGGATACTGTAGATTTTGAAAAATTTGTTGAAGTTGGTGGGTGGAAAGAGATAAGGGCAAAAGGATTGGTTAGGACGATTGGAAAAAGCGAAGTTATGCCGGAGGGTGTGGTTGTAGAATTTAAGTTCAGCCTGTGATAAGATTTGCAGATGGTTAATGTCAGCGATCTCTCAGGATTAGCTGATAATATCAAATTATTGTGAATGATTTAACTAAATATGAATTAATGATGGTGACGGTTCCGACGGCAGCCGGTGAATCTTTGATCAGTCGTTTCGAGAAAATAATTAAGGATGCTGGGGCGGCAGTCAAGGTTTCGAACTTAGGCCGCAAAAAATTGGGCTATCCAATTCGCAAAATATTGGATGCCGATTATTTTGTTTTGGATTTTGAAGCTGAAGGAAAAGTTGTTCTGCCGGTTTTAAGTAGGCTTAGGTTAGAGCAGGAAGATCTGCTTCGTTATATGTTAATCAAGAAAAAGCTCTTTAAGCCAAGCAAAAAAAAGGGTAGAATAGAGAAAAGTGTTGATGCATTTGAGGAGCCAAAAGTTGCGAAGGTAACGGTGGTAACGAAAAAGGTAACAGAAGAAAAAGTATCAAAGGTTGCAAAGGTAAAAAAGACAAAGCAAAAATAAATGGGTAGCAGAGCGAGTCTTAATAAAGTAATGTTGATTGGTAATTTAACGCGTGATCCTGAGATGCGCTATACGCCGAGTGGTGCAGCAGTTTGTACGTTTGGCATTGCTACAAATCGTTACTATGTTGCTTCTGATGGTGAGAAGAAAGAAGAGACAGAGTTTATTAAAATTGTTGCCTGGAATAAGTTAGCAGAACTTTGTTCACAGCTTTTAGTTAAGGGTCGAAAGGTATATGTTGAAGGTAGAATGCAGACGAGGAGTTGGGAAACACCGGACGGGCAAAACAGGCAGACAACGGAAGTAGTAATAGACGACATGAGGATTTTGGATGCCAAAAAGGATTTTGAGAGGCCTGCTGCAGATGATAGTGCACCGATTGATGAACCAGCAGAGGAAAAAGTATCCTCCTCCGCTAAAGCTTCGGAGGATAAGAAAGAGTCAGAGTCAAAGGGAGAAGTTAAAAATGATGGGGATGAATCTGATGATAATTCAAAAAAGAAAAAAGCTGCATCAAAGAAAGATGAGGAGGAAGTAGATCTTGAAGATCTGCCATTTTAGTCGTGGCTCCATTTAGAAAAGTTATAAGAACCAAAAGATGTCCACTTTGCATTGCCGATACAGAAGTGGATTATAAAGATGTTGCGCTCTTGCATAAATATATTTCTGAGCGAGGTAAAATTTTAAATAGGGCAAGAAGCGGTATTTGTTCAAAACATCAAAGGCAAGTTTCGCTTTCTATTCGCCGCGCAAGGTATGTTGCGCTTTTGCCGTTTGTTCAAGGTTAATTATTAAATTCGCTCGCAGAATAAAATGTACTTGGAAATATCTGCTCGCTCATGTAAACTTAAAGGACAATACCGAGGCCTTTTAGGCCTCGGAAGTTTATGAATTCAAAAACATTGCCCGAGACGTCTGTTGCGAGGGAAGTAGAATCTTCGGATGTAAAAGAATCGTTTGAAATTCCAAAACCGAAAACTGGTAGACTTTTCAATTTCGTTTTACAGTTTGCAATAGTTGGAATTGCATTTTTTGTGATCGGCTATGCAGTTGGAAATAAGAAATTGCAGATAGACCAAAAAAACTTTATCCCGAAAATTACTGTTAGTAACCAGCAATATACTGGTCGCAATCAGAACATAGATTTTTCGCTTTTTTGGCAGGTTTATGACGCGTTGCCTGCAAAATATTTAGATAAATCTGCGATAGACGGCAACAAGATTTTGTATGGGGCAATTAGTGGTATGGTTAAATCTTTGGGAGATCCGTACACTGCATTTTTGGACCCAAAACAAAACCAGAATGTTACAGACGAACTTTCCGGTTCGTTTCAAGGAGTGGGAATTCAAATTGGTTTTGACAAAGACAAAAGACTGGCTGTGATCGCACCTTTAAAAGGTACACCTGCTGAGCGAGCGGGGGTTTTGGCCAAAGATTTAATTTTGAAAATAGACAACAAAAATACTTTTGATATGACACTGCCAGAGGCTGTTGATTTAATTCGGGGAGCGGCAGGAACGAAAGTTAAATTAACACTGGCAAGAAGTGGGGTAGATAAGCCGATTGAAAAAGACTTGGAGCGAGCGCAGATTACTGTAAAGTCAGTTGAATTGGAATTCAAGGATGTAAAAGGTGGACAGGTTGCTGTGATACATGTTTCCAGATTTGGTGAGACCACAAACAAAGAATGGGATGATGCGGTTAGTGAAGTTTTGAAAAAGAATGTTCGTCGACTCGTGGTTGATATGAGAAATAATCCGGGAGGGCTTTTGACAAGCGCTATACACTTGGGAAGTGAATTTTTGCACGGAACAATTGTTAAACAACAGTTTGCAGACGGATCTATACAAGAATTACCGGCAGATCATGCAGGTTTACTTGAAAAAATACCGATGGTAGTTTTAATAAATGGTGGTTCGGCATCGGCAGCTGAGATATTTTCGGGGGCAGTTCAAGATAATAAACGCGGAAAATTAGTGGGAGAAAAAAGTTTTGGAAAAGGAACAGTGCAAGACGTTTTGGATTTGCCGGGCGGATCAGGACTGCACATTACAATTGCTAAATGGTTGACCCCGAAAGGGACTTCGATTCACGGAGTTGGAATTACGCCGGATATTAATGTTGAATTGAAGAGTGAAGACAGAGATAAAAGTCTTGATCCGCAGTTCGAACGAGCGCTAGAATTACTTTAATGGAAACGCCAATTAGCGATAAAGTAAAGCAGGTAAAATTTCCAAAGGTAACAATTATTTTGATTGCTGTTGCGCTATGGCTTGTGGCGCTTGGCGCAGGACTGCAAATACTTTCTAAAAAACCTCCTATAACCAATAAGACAGGTAGCACAATAACTCAGACTCAAAAAGTTGTATACGAAGAGTCAGTTGTTATAGATGTAGTTAAAAAAGTCTCACCCTCTGTTGTTTCTATAGCTGTAGAGAATAAAGTCTTGTTTGACCCGTTTAATTTTGGACAGAGTAGTTTGGGACAAAACGGAGAATCTGGCATTGGGACAGGGTTTGTAATTTCTAAAGAGGGATTGATTTTGACCAATAAACATGTGGTTGCCGATGATAAGCAGACGTACACTGCAATTATTAAGGCAAATGACGGGTTGGAGAAAAAGTTACCTGTTAAAAAAATAAGCCGCGATCCATTTAATGATTTGGCGTTAATCCAAGTTGATGGCGGGAATTTAACACCGGTTGATCTTGGGGATTCAGATCATTTGCAGGTTGGGCAAAAAGTTATTGCGATTGGAAATGCGTTGGGACGCTTTGATAATACGGTGACTACAGGAGTTGTTTCCGGTTTGGGTCGGGGAGTGTCGCCGGTTGACCCATCGACCGGAGTTGCAGAAAAGCTTGATGATTTAATCCAGACAGATGCGGCGATTAATCCTGGAAATTCCGGTGGACCCCTTTTGAATTCGGCAGGACAAGTTATTGGAATTAATTCAGCAGTAGCCGATGCACAGAACATTGGCTTTGCCTTAAAAATAAATATTGCCAGACAATTAATTGGTGATTTTCAAAGTTCCGGCGGAAAAATTTCCAGACCATTTTTAGGTGTTCGCTATACTCACGTTTCGCGTGATGTTGCCCTGTTGAACGGAGTGCCAGAGGGAGAGCTTGTACGCGAAGTTGTTTCCGGATCATCTGCGGACAAAGCGGGAATAAAGGTCGGAGACATAATTACAACGTTTGACGGACAAAAATTAACAGATGTTAATTCGCTTTCCAAAATTATTCGCGATAAAAAAGTTGGGGATAATGTTAAGGTTAGAGTGTTTCGGAATGGAAAGACTTTGGACTTAAATTTGACTCTGGGCGAAGCGCCGAACCAATGAAAGTTGACAATAAGTAGTTTACCGTTCACGAAAAGAATAGAGAAACTATTTAATAAACTTTAAGACAATCTCTCCGAAAAATCTTCCAATTACGTAGTATATATTTGCCCAGATAATAGCGGCGATAAGAGTGTTTAGCCAAAAAGTTTTGTAGGAGATTTTGAAGGTGCCGGCAACTATTGGAGTGATGGTTCGAAAACCGGGAACTAGACGGCCTAAGATGATTGCAAACTTTTCGTGCTTTTTGAATATTTTTTTGGCTTTCTCTATTTTTTCTTTTTTGATTCTAATTAAGCCAGTTATTTTTAAAATAATCGGCAGACCGAATTTGCGCGATAATGAAAATAGGAACGTAGATCCAAACAGCGTAGAAATTATGACGGTTGCGACAATCAGCAGATAATTGGAGTTTGGCATAAAGGCGACAGCGGCAATGAATAAATCTCCGGGAATAGGGAATGGGATGCCGCCTTCTTCTAAAAGCAGAATTGTAAAAAGGCCGAAGTAAGAATATGTTTGAAAAAAATCAAGCATTCAAATTCTGGTTTTCAACATCAATCGCTTGGACAATTTTTTCAAGATTCCCGTCCATAATTGATGCAATATTGCCCCAAGACTTTTTGGCTCTATGATCTGTGACTCTGTCTTGAGGAAAATTGTATGTGCGAATTTTTTCGCTGCGGTCACCTGTGCCGAGCTGTTCCTGGCGTTGACCACTTAATGCGGAGAGTTTGCTTTCTTCCTCTTGCGCATAGAGTTTTGCTCGCAAAATATCCATGGCAATTTCGCGGTTTTGTGCTTGGGCCCTTTCTGTTTGGGCTTTGACGACAATGCCTGAAGGAATGTGTTTGATGCGGACTGCAGTTGAGACCTTGTTAACGTTTTGTCCACCATGACCGCCAGCGCGGAAGGCTTCGAACTCCACATCTTGCGGATTGATGACAATTTCGGTTGAGGGAATTTCCGGCAATACCGCTACAGTTGCAGTAGATGTATGGATGCGGCCTGAGGATTCTGTTTTGGGAACTCTTTGAACTCTATGGACACCGGATTCGTATTTTAATTTATCCCAAACATTTTTCCCGGAAATTTTGTAAATAACTTCTTTGATATTTCCCAGTCCGCCTTCGTTCATGTCCAACTCTTCAATGCGCCAGTTATTATTTGTTGCAAACCGGCTATACATTCTGGCAAGATCTGCCGCAAAAAGGCCGGCTTCATCGCCACCTGCGGCTGCGCGAATTTCCAAAATAACATTTCCAGAAGTCAGATGCCGGACGTCGGATGCCGGATTCTGATTAAGTGATTTCTCAAGAGACGATTTTTGTTCTTCCAAATCTTTTATCTCGTCTTGGACTAGTTCTGCCATAGAAGGGTCGACAGAGGCCAATTGTTTTGCTTCTGCAATTTTACTTTCTAGATTTGCGATTTGGTTTTTTAAATAGTCAGACATTATATTAAGTTTAAACTTTAAAATTAAAAGTTAAAAGTACAAGTTAAGAGTAAAAAGTTTTGACTTAATACTTGCACTTTTGCATTTTGGCTTATGATTTTTGAATTGAAAAATCTAGGAGGCGGCTTGTTTTTTGACAAGGTCGATCATTTCTTTGAGGGAGCCTGGTCTTTTTATTTCTTCTTCTTTGGCTTTGGCGATTTTAGCGCGAGCTGCTGTTATTTCTTTAGCGCGGTTTCTGTTTTTTTCGAAGCGTTCAACTCGGCCAAGAGTGTCTACAAATTTCATTTCACCGGTAAAGAAAGGATGGCATTTGTTGCAGACTTCAACCTGAATTTTAGGTAGTGTTGCGCCGGTTATAAACGTGTTGCCGCATGCACAGGTTACCTGCGCATCGTCGAAATATTGCGGATGTATATTGGCTTTCATGCTGAGGGTAATTTTATCAAAAATAATGATTTTAAGCAATTAATCTCTCAGGGTGTGAATTTTACAATAATTTAGCTTTTGTGCAAAGGGTGGCTGCGCCTGCGGCTTTCAGATAGTATTACCGCAATAAAAATTAAAACAGCGCCGATAATTAAGGTAGAAGTGATTTTTTCGTGAAGCAGGATAATAGAAAGGACGGCCCCGGAGATTGGATCCAGATAAAAGAAAAAGGATGCTTCTTGAGTGGGTAATTTTGAGAGACCTTTTTGCCATGCCCAATAAGCAATGGTTGAAGAAAATACTATACCGTATATGAGTCCGAAAAAGCCTCCTTTGGTTATGCCGACTGTCCAAAAAGGATTTTTCAGTACTTCAAACGCAAAAAATGGCATAAATGTAAAAGCGCCGATTGCAGTCAAGTAAAAGGCTAGGGTTTCCGGCGGGTATTTTTTAAGAATGTTTTTGGAAATGATTTCGTTTGCAACCCAGAAGAGAGTTGAAATAAGAAGAGAGATACTACCGATCACTTCCGCTAGTTTAAAAGACGTGTCAGGCTTGCCAATTATTATGATGCATCCGAATAAGGCAAGTAGAGCCGCAATTGTTATTTTTACGCCGATTTTTTCTCTTAAAAATAGGTGAGCGGCCAAAATAGTGAAAATGGGCACAGTTGCAGTTAGCAGCGATGCGTTAATGGCTTTTGTGAGTTTTAAACCTTCAAAGAAGAAGAGGAGATTGAACGTTGTTCCGGTTAATCCCGCGATTACAAATATTTTAAAATCTTCTTTTTTAATAGCCAATTTAGAATGAAAAAGATAACCCAAAATAATTGCTGCAAAAAGCATCCGCAAGAAGGCCAAAGTAAATAGGGGAATTTGCGTTAAGGTTATTTTCATGATTGGGACGGTTGCACCCCAAATTACTGATGAAAGAAGAAGATAGAAAAAGGCAGGCTTAAATTTCATTTAAAGGAGGTCGACGAGTCGGTCGATGCCAAAAGAAAAACCGACGGCTGGGATTTGTTTTCCGGCAAACATACCAATCAAGTCATCGTATCGTCCGCCGGCGCCTATTGATTGTGATGCTGGATTATCGTCCGGTTTTAGTTCGAATATCATTCCAGTATAGTAATCAAGTCCGCGAGCTAAAGTTGGGTCGAAAAAAAAGTCTGCATTTTCTTTTAAGCCTTGATTTTCAAGGATAGAAAACAATTGTTTTTGGTTTGGTGACATAATGGTTTTGTCGATATCTTTTAGAATATTAATATCTTTTTGAGAAAAACCTTTATTTTCAAGCTCTTTTACTAATTCCTCTCTGCCTATTTTATGCAGCTTGTCTATAGCGCGTACTATGTCGATATGAATGTTATTAAATACGTTGCGATCGTTTACTGCCATCTGAGCTTTTTCTAATCCTGCGGCTCGAGTGGATTTAATTGCAGCTACAATGACTTTAGCATCTTCTTCTAAATCTGCCGAGCCCACTGTGTCAAAATCGAACTGGGTGAATTCGCGGTTTCGGCCGTGTTGGGGGTTTTCTCCGCGAAAAACCTGACCGATTTGGTATCTGGAAAATGAAGGCGTCAGCAAATTTTGATTAGCGGCAATAAAGCGGGCTAAAGGAACAGTGAGGTCGTAGCGAAGAGCAAGTTCGCGGTCGCCGCGGTCTTTAAACTTATAAATTAATTTTTCTTCTTCGCCGTATTTGCCGGTTAGAGTTTGGGCAAATTCAATGGTTGGAGTTTCTAAGGGAATAAAACCGTGAGTTTCTAATATTTCGACAATTGTATTTATGGTTTTGCGTCTTTTGGCCGCTATTGCTGGCAAAATATCACGAAAACCTTTAGGCGTTGGTGGTGCTGTCTGCATATTTTTTATAATACTACAAAGAGGGAACTTAGAGTAGTGTTATGGAAGAATGTAGATGAGGTCTACAAGCTGATCGCCATTTGAAAAATATGAAACAACAATCGCCCGTTTGTCTTTTGCAATGTCTGCGTTTTTTGCTGCCTGACCGTTTACTTCAACAGCACTGTTTTTGTTTAGTGTGAATTCGATAATTTTAGAATCTTTTTCGTTTTTGGCAGAGAAAATATTCAAACGGGGAGCAGTAAGCAGTTTGATGACATTAATCGATTCTGAATTTTGAGGTTTATTTTCGCGAATTACGGTTATTTTTTGTGCGGTAATTGTATCTTTTTCGGCTGCATTGCCAAGCGCAACAATGTAGTCGCCGACTCTGACATTGGAAATTGCAGAAGTGGTTGCTTCAGAGTTGCCGCCTGCAATTTTTGGAAACGTAAAATCTGTGGATTTTTGAGCGTTGACCATTTTGTCGCCGCCTGCTGTGCCCAATGTTATCAAATTATTGAATATTGATTTAACATTGCCGGCAAAAACAGAATTGCCAACGGTTTCCTTGTCTTTTGCCAAATAGAGTGTCAATGTTTTTTTGTCCAGCTCATCCAGATTTTGGGAAAAGATTGAAATATTGAATAAATTTAAACCCGTAGATAATGTTGCATCCTTTTGAAAATTGCCCTGCGCATCTGATTTAGTAGTTGCCTGGAAACTGTTTGAATAAATAACCGCGATTGCGTTGGGAGCGACTGTTCCAGTAAAGCTGACCTTGGCGGATGTCAAAACAGATGAATCTTGTGGTTTGAAATTCGTTTGAACTTTGGCATTATCTGTGTTTGGGTTTTGGACCTGGGAATTTTGAGTTTGCGATGGTTGTTCTTTTATGTCTTTTGGCTGTCTTTGCCAAAGCCAGTAAATTCCATATATAAAAAGCGAGATAAAGATAAGTGAAAATAAGACAGCGGCTATAGATTTTGTGCTCATAAGTTTAAATTTGTAGCGAGAGTAGGTTAGCATAAATATTGCATGATCAGCAACATTTGTAGGCAAAAACCCAGCTGGTTTAGAGAAATTTATTGTGTTATTATGGTTACTCCTTCCAAGATTTTTTGGAAAGATCTCTATGATAGATATTTATTTTTTAGGACAAGCCTGTTTTAGAATCAAGGGCAAAAGCACGACAGTTGTTGTTGATCCATATAATGCGGCTTTTACCGGTCTTAGCCCATTAAAGCTGGAGGCGGATATTGTCTGCATTTCTCATGATCACCAGGATCATAGTGAAAAATCTGTAGTCAAAGGTGCGGGAGAAGGAGCTGACCCCTTTGTTATTTCTGGACCAGGGGAATATGAAATTCAGGGTGTGAATATTGTTGGTGTTTCCAGTTTTCACGACGATAAGGAGGGAGCTGAGCGCGGACGGAATGTAATTTATCAGATAACAATAGATGGGGTTGATATTGTTCATCTTGGCGATTTAGGCCAGAAAAAACTGACACAGGCGCAGATTGAAGAAATAAGCTGTGATGTACTTCTTATTCCAGTTGGTGGCGTCTATACAATAGACGGCAAAGAAGCAGTAGAGATCGTTTCTCAACTCGAGCCAAAGGTTGTTATTCCGATGCACTATAAACTGGCAAAGTTAAAATTTGATCTTGCCGACGTTAGCCAATTTTTAACTGCTATGGGCAAAGAAAAACCGGAACAAATGCCAAAGTATTCAATTTCCGAAGACAGAATGCCAGAGGATATGGAAATAGCAGTTCTCGAGGCTGCCAACAATAAATAGCATTTTTACATAAATTGTCATGGATAAAAACAAATTAGCGGGACGTATTCCGCCACAGGACATAGACGCCGAAAGTTCCATAATCGGTGCGATACTTCTCGATCGGGATGCTATTGTAACAGTTGCACAGATACTCAAGCCGGAACATTTTTATAAGGAAGCGAACAGCAATATATTTAGTGCTGTTCTTTCCTTATTTGAAAAGCGCGAACCAATTGATTTGGTAACATTGACTGCAGAACTTAAGAAAAAGGGGTCACTGGCTAAAATTGGTGGAGCGGCTTATCTTTCAGAATTAGCATCGTCAGTGCCGACTGCAGCTCACATTGCCCAATACGCGCAAATTGTCCGCGAAAATTATGTAAAGCGACAGTTAATTGCCATGAGTGCCCGAATTTCGGAAAAGGCATTTGATGCGACTGCTGATATAAGAACTACGCTTGATGAGACAGAACAGATTATTTTTTCGCTTTCGCAACAGCAACTTCGCCAAAATTTTATTCCATTAAAAGATACTTTGGCCGAAAGTTTTGACAGACTGGATGAACTGCATAAAAAAGCAGGAGGTTTGCGTGGTGTACCAACAGGGTTTCGAGATTTGGATATGAAACTTGCGGGGATGCAAGATTCTAATTTGATAATTTTGGCTTCAAGGCCGGGTCAAGGAAAAACTTCTCTTGCTCTAAATATTGCGGCAAATGTGGCAGTCAATGAAGGGTTGCCGGTTGGAATGTTTTCGTTGGAGATGAGCAAGGAAGAATTGGTTGACAGGTTGTTGGTCACACAAAGTGATGTCGACGCATGGAGATTGAAGACCGGAAGGTTAGACGACAATGACTTTGACAGGCTTCAGGAGGCAATGGGGGTTCTAGCGGATGCGCCGATTTTTATAGACGATACGCCTGCGATAAACATCATGGAAATGAGAACAAAAGCAAGGCGTCTGCAGGTTGAACATGGGCTTTCACTACTGATAGTCGATTATTTGCAATTGATTCATGGGAGGAATTTAGAAAACAGAGTTCAGGAAGTTTCGGAAATTTCGCAGTCTTTGAAGAATTTAGCGCGTGAGCTGAAGATTCCGGTTCTTGCTTGTTCACAGCTTTCGCGTGCAGTGGAGCAAAGGGGGAGTAGAAAGCCGCAGCTTGCTGATTTGCGGGAATCCGGAGCGATTGAACAGGACGCGGACGTTGTAATGTTTATCTGGCGGCCGGATGCGGAAAACGGGGAAAACGTAAAATTGGATATTCAAAAACACAGAAACGGGCCGATAGGGGAAATAGATATGGTGTTCCGAGCAGAGCGAGTTAAGTTTTATGGAACAGAAAAACAGAGAACATCGCCTACCAAGAAAATGGAAAAAGAGGAAGTTGAAGTGGCGTCGCTTATAGAATGACGGAAAGAGCTGAGCTGGGAAACATATTAGAGATTGCTGTGCCAGAGGCTAAAGTTATGCTGACATTACAAGCGCATAGAGGAAAACCTTGGCTAAGAGAATTACATGATGAGCTAGATGCGCAATATAAAATTTGTAAAGTAATGATTGCTAATGAGTCGATTGAGCTAAAGGCGGAAATGGGTGACGATAATTTGGTCAGGCTATTTGGTGATGGTGAGGAAATAATTCTGGAGCGGGGCCATAAGCTTAATGATTTTACATTAAGAGCTGTTACAAATCACTTTGTGGCTTCATGCCAAATTGGCACTAAAATAGATAGACTTATGTACGAAGAATTGAAATCAGGTCACACAGTCCGAATGATTCTAGGTAAATCAGGATATGCTCAGATTGTTAATTAATTTTTCCTGCCATTCTTCTAAAAAATTTTCGAGATATTTTTCCATAAATTTGTGGCGTTTGATTGCTAACTCCTTTGCAGTTTTGGTGTTCATTCTATCCTTTAAAAGCAGAAGTTTTTCGTAAAAGTGGTTTAGGGTTGGGCCTTCGTTTTTGAAATAAGCATCTTTGGTTTTGTGCAAAGTCGGTTTTCTTTGCGGGTCATAAATTGTCCGACCTTTGTGACCGCCATATGCAAAAGCTCTGGCAATACCGATTGCACCAATTGCATCCAGACGGTCTGCATCTTGGACAACACATCCTTCTAAAGTTTTCATTTTGGTTTTTACATCAGCGCCTTTAAAAGACATAGTTGCGATGATCTCACAAACGTGGTCGATGATATTTCTGGGAACGTTGTGACTAGTCAGAATTTTGCGAGCTAATTTTGGCCCGATTGTCTCGTCACCATCATAAAATTTCCAATCGGCAATGTCGTGTAGAAGAGCTGTCAGTTCAACAATGTACATATCGGCTTTTTCCTTTCTGCCAATTTGTTTTGCCAAATTCCACACTCTGTATACATGCCACCAATCGTGACCGGAGCATTCGTTATTAAGTTTATTTTTTACCTCTTTGGCAAGTTTTTTAATGATTACTTCTTTTTTCACTAGATTAAAGATTTGTGGTGATGTTAAAAGTTAAGAGTGCCGAAGGTGGGAATCGAACCCACATGAGATTGCTCTCATAAGTTTTTGAGACTTACGCGTCTGCCGGTTCCGCCACTTCGGCACGTCGGAATAAAATTCGCTTATTATCGCATTTTTAAAAAATGCTCAAAATCGCTTCATTATTCCTCCTTTTCAAAATTCTAAAGAATTTTGAGATTAGTGACAAATAAGGTTGCGTCTATGCGTGGATTATTATATCATTTGTAGTTAACATGATGACTCTCGACGAAATTTATAAGTTGGCAATTAAGATGGGTATGGATGCAGATCCGCGCGGTTCAGAGAAGTTAAAGCGTCTTCTAGCTAAAAGAAAAGAAGACTATAAGGACTTAAGCGCGAAGAAAAAAAAGCATTTTGATGCTGAGACTTTAAATAATCCTTATTCTGACACGAGGATTATTTTCGGTGACCCCAAAAAACCCGTTAAAAAACTGTTGGCAGGAATTGATGCAGATTCGACAGAAGTTTTGTTAGTGGATCGACTGAATCAAAAGGGCGCGAAAATAGACCTTTTAATAGGTCATCACCCGACTGGCCATGCACTCGCTAGTTTGCACGAGGTAATGGACATACAAGTTGATACTTTTGCACAACATGGTGTGCCAGAAAATGTTTCACACGCTCTACTTGAAGAAACAATGGGAATGATAAAAAGAAGAATAGGTCCTCGCAATAACTCTCAGACTTTGGATGTCGCTCGATTACTGGAAGTGCCGCTTATGGCACTTCACACAGTTTGGGATAATATTGGCGACGCTTTTATGCGCAAGTTTTTGGAAAAGAGGGAGTTTGAAACTGTTTCGGACATTCTAGATGCAATTTGTGAAATTCCTGAATTTGAAGTGGCGATCGGTGATAAATCCGGTCCTAGCATTGTTTCCGGAAGCGAAAAATCCAGACCCGGCAAAGTGGTTGTTTCTTTTACCGGTGGAACCAATCCTTCAAAAGAACTTTATAATCAACTGTCAAATGCTGGAGTTGGTACTTTAATTGAAATGCACATACCCGAAGAATCTGTTCAAATACTTCGCAAGGCGCATATAAATGCGATTGATGTTGGGCATATGGCGGCAGACTCCATCGGAGCCAATATCTTTTTAGATGAATTAGAAAAAAGAGGAGTAGAAGTAATTCCTGCGTCGGGGTTGATTCGAATTAACCGCATAAAATCTTCAAAAAAGTAAAATGATTTCTGTAAATGAGTTGCGAGCTGGAATAGTGTTCGAGGAGCAGAACCAGTATTTTCTGGTGCTTTCGTACGAACATATTAAAACTGGACGTGGGTCTGGAAACGTTAAAGTTAAGGTTCGCAATTTAGAAAATGGTGCAAATGTTGAAAAATCTTACATAACCGGTGCGCGTGTGCAAGATGCGCTGTTGGAGCGCAAAAAAGCGCAATACCTTTATCGCGACGGTTCTAGTTTCCATTTAATGGACATGGATACTTATGAACAGTTCGAAATTGGCGAAAAATTGGTTGGGGACTCGGCAAAGTATTTAAAAGAGGGGATGGAGATCACACTTTTTTTGGTCGGAGAAAAACCACTTTACATTGAAACTCCAAAAATTATGGACTATATTATTACACAAACCGGTGGAGCGGCTCGTGGAAATACAGTTGGAGCAAGTTATAAAGATGCGCTTTTGGAAAATGGACTTACAGTTAAGGTGCCGCTTTTTATCAAAAACGGAGAAGTTATAAGAGTTGATACGAGAGACGGAAGCTATGTTGAGAGGGCGAAATAGATGAAGAGGATGGAACTTAATATCTTCAAAAAAATCAAATTTATGAAATTAAACCTTGCGATCGAAGATAGGCAATCTCATTTAAGTTAAATGATGGAATGCTATTAAGCTGTCCTAAGTGTGGTGAGGGTGTAGGCAAAAGCGGATCAGGCTTAGTTGTCTCATGGGTAACATAATCCAGATAAATTGCCGAACCAATCATTGTGGTCGCCACCATCAATGCTATAGTTCCACAACCCACGATCATAAGTCGCTGATCTATTGGAGCCTGTTCGTTGGTGTCATTTGCTTGTATAGGAGCATCTCTCTCTATCATGCGGGAATTATATCATGCAGCTGGGATATGTCAACTATAGGGCTAATTTGGATAATTGTTGAGGTTAAAATCCTGCGGCGAGGGCTTGGCCGATGTGATAGGGGCCGCCGAGAGAATATAGAACTAATAGACCGACAGTGACGATTTGAGTGACTAATCCCCAAGGAAGCTGCATTCTGGTTTGTAAGTTATGACTTATCCATTCAACCCAGGTAAACGGTGGGACTTTTATGCCAAACATCCAGCTTGGTGCCTCCAGCCAATCAGGAAGTTGGGCAGCAATGACCATTGCAAATAAATATTTCGGTTCGACTAAAGTTCGAAAAATAATAATAACCAGTGCGAAACCTAATAGAACATCGGCTGCAGCCTCGAAACGTAGACGCCATTTGGTTTTCTTTTTGTGATTTGTGCCTGCATCCCAGTGCGGGACAAGATCTGCAACAACGTGGGAAAAAATAGCTGCCGGAATGCCGATTATAGGGTTTGCGATTTTGAGAGCTAGACTTGCCCCAATGAGTGCGTGTGCTGTGGCTGTCATTTAAAGCGAAAAACAGTAAAAAACCAGATTTCTCTGGAACTTATATAATCTTAGCACAGTTTGGTATAATCGGACAAACGCGCATGAGCGTTTTTTGTCCTTAGTGATGTTAAATTCAATTTTAGGTTCAAATCAAATTAATTTTATTGTTTTTGCCATATTTGGCTTGTTGTCTGTTTTTTTGGGATCGTTTTTATTTTGGAGAGCAGGCAGGAGGGAATTAGTTGAATCTAATTTGCTTTTTGATATTTTTTTTGTGGGTACTGCAGGCTATTTAATAGGCGGTAGGATTTTTGACTTCCTGCTTGGCCTTTTTAGCTACAGTTTTTCAGTAAAAAGACTATTATTTTTTAACGCTTATGGAGGTTTTAATTTTTACGGAGCATTATTCGGGTTATTATTGGCCGTTTACATTTTTTTAAAAAGAGAAAACTATAAGTTTTTGCCAATTTTTGATTTAATGGCCGCACCGATTGCGTTTGCCAGGGCCATATTTTTATTTGGTTTGGTAGTGGCCAATTTTGGTCGACGGGAGGGTGGAAATAGTTTTAGTTCAGCCTTAATTTTGTTTTCGGTTTACTTTACTTGTTTTTGGGCCATAAAAAGGTTCGAGCGTAAAAAAAGGTTTGACGGGTTTTTTATTGGATATTACCTTATTTTTACTTCTATTTTTGAAATAGTTCTAGCTTTTTTGTGGGGAAACCCACCGTTTATTATAAGAAATGTACCGGTAAACGTTTTGCTTCCGGTTTTGTTTTTGGCTTTGGGGCTGGGCATTTGGTATTTTGAAGGAAAAGGAAAAAAGAAAATAAATAGTCGCAGTTTTTTTGCGATAATTCTGCTTGGTTTATTTAAAGTTAGGCGCGTTTTGACTTCACTGCCCGAAGCTGACCAATTGGCCAAAGCAATTGTGCTTTCACCTTACACTCTAGCTAAATTGCTTCTCAATTTCGTAAAATTAACTGTGCGCGAAATTCTAATTTCGTTTGTAGATTTGTTTAGGGCCTTTGGGTTCAAGAAAGGTTAACATTATGATTGACATAAAAAAAATACGCCTGCGAGTTGAAAAACAAAAAGAAGTGATTCTTGCCAAAATTGGCCGGCTTAAAAAAGAAGATCCCTTCGCGACTGAAGACAGGTCTCTTATCATGGAGCCGGGGACAGACGCGGCCCAGCTTTTTTCTCATGAGCGAATTGAGGTTTTGAAAAACCAACTAAAGGGCGATTTGGCAGAGATAGAGGCGGCGCTTAAAAAAATCAAAAAAGGTACATACGGAATTTGTGAGCGCTGTGGCAAAAAAATAGATGAAGCAAGGCTTGCTGTTAAACCTCAGGCAGTTTATTGCCTTAAATGCGAAAGTGAAATCGAGCGCAAAAAGTAATTTAGTCTTAGGCTTTGTATTTTTCCTTATTATTGTTTTAGATCAAGCTTCTAAATTTTTAGTAAGTTTAAAATTTCAATTTATTTGTAATTATAATGGACCGTTTGGAGTAGTTGGAAATTTTTCTGCAATTTCTATTTTTATATTGATTCTGATTGGTTTTTTGATACTTCGCGAGGAAGATAAGTATCTTCGACTTGCATATGCAGGAATTTTGGCTGCCGGTATATCTAATTTAGTTGATCGTTTGGTACTAGGCTGTGTGAGGGATTTTATTAATTTAGGTTTTTGGCCGGCTTTTAATTTTGCGGATAGTATTATTACAGTTTGTGTTTTGGCAATTGTCTACAAGTTAGGCAAAGGATTAATTAGATGAATTTGAATATTATTTTTGAAAACGAGAACCTATTGGTTATTGATAAGCTTTCCGGGTTGGTAGTCAATCGAGCAGAGACAACAAGTGAAGAAACTTTGCAAGACCAACTGGCAAAATATTTTAAACTGCCAAATGGTAATTTGGGTATTGGGGATAGGGCAGGAATTGTGCATAGATTAGACAGAGAAACGTCTGGCGTGTTACTGGTTGCAAAAGGGCAAAAGACGTTTGAGTATTTACAAAAACTTTTTCTCGAAAGACTTGTGCAAAAAGAATATATGGTTTTGGTCCATGGAAACTTGAGAGAAGATGAGCTGGTTGTAAAAAATAACCTAATTAGAATTGAAGGAAGTGGTAAGTTTGCAAAAGAAAAGCCACGACAGACGGGCGGGCGTGAATCGGAAACACATTTTAAAGTAGATGCTCGCATGGAATTTTTAAGCGAGGATTTTGAAGAGATTGTGCAAGGGTTAAAGTCGACATTAAATAAAGGAAGGATTAATTATCTGAAAAAATTGGCACGTGTTTATACACTTCTTCGAGCATACCCTAAAACCGGCAGAACTCATCAGATTCGAGTTCATTTGAAAGAAGAAGGAATGCCCGTAGTCTCTGATTTAATTTATGCCCCGAATAAACTATTAAAGTTTGATTTGATTTGGTGTCCAAGATTGTTTTTGCATGCTGCCAAAATTGAATTTGAAATGCCAAGCAAGGAAGGTTCAGGTTCAGAGCTTAAAAAATTTGTTTTTGAATCGCCATTGCCTTATGATTTAAGGGAATCTTTGAAAAAATTAAAAAAACTGCCAAATGGGTGAAGTCTCTGAGCGAATTTATTTTGTACTAACTACAATTTTAATAATTGCCGCCGGAACGGGCATAGTCGCGTCATTTTTTTCCCAACCTTTAATCCTTGCCTATATTACTTCCGGAGTATTGATTGGCATACTTTCTTCTAATTTTGTGGCGATTCCGACTCCTGTTGAGACGTTTGGATTTTTTTCGCAGATTGGTATTGCGCTAATCTTATTTATGGTTGGGATAGAACTTTCCATAAATGATTTAAAATCTGTGGGCAAAAGCGTTTTTTCGATAACCTTTTTTCATGGAGCGATAATTGGTATTTCTGCGTTTTTATTGGCACTACTTTTTAAATTCGATACACTTTCTTCACTATACATTGCGCTTGCTGTTACTTTTTCATCGACTGTTATTGTTGTAAAACTTCTGGATGAGCAAAAAGATATTAATTCCCTTTATGGAAAATTAACAATCGGAGTTTTGCTTTTACAGGATTTGATTGCAGTGGTAATTTTAATGGTGCTTGCAGGCTTGGGGCCGAAAGGTAAACCATTTGATGTTGGACTTTTGGCATTTACAATTTTAAAAGGTTTGTTTTTGATTGTAGGTTTCGGATTACTTTCAAAATATTTGCTAAAAAAAGTTTTTTCCTATGTTGCGCAAAACCAGGAACTTTTGTTTTTATGTACTCTAGCCTGGGCTTTGGGGGTTTCTTCTCTTTGGAGAATAGCCGGGTTTTCTTTTGAAATAGGGGCATTTTTGGCAGGTGTTTCTTTGGCCAGTCTACCATATCGATATTCAATTTCTGCACGTATTGCGCCGATACGGGATTTTTTTATAATAATCTTTTTTATTGTTTTGGGACTGACTATTGATTTTGCTGCCGTGAAAGCGACACTAGTGCCGATTATAGTGTTTTCCGCTTTTGTGCTTATAGTTACGCCACTTGTTGTTGTAAATTATTTGGGATATTTGGGATTTGGAAAACGGGTGTCATTTCTCTCTGGCATAGCGCTTGCCCAGGTTTCGGAATTCTCTTTAATCTTGGTTGTTGTAGGGCGCAATTTAGGGCATCTGGACCAAAGTGTAGTTTCTTTTATTTCTTCAGTTGCAATTTTTACAATTGCAGTTTCTTCATATCTCATTTTAAACGGGTCGAAAATTTATCGGTTTATTGGACCGAAGTTAAAAATACTAGAGAGAAAAAAAACGATAAGCGTAGAATCTGAGAAAAAGAAAGAATTTGTCGGCCACACAATTCTGGTTGGGTGTGAACAAATGGGAAGCGATATTCTAAAATTTTTGCAATCGAAAAATGAGGAAAAAGATAAAATTGTGGTAATTGATTTTAATCCGCAGATTGTAACTTCTCTGCAGGCCAATGGAGTAAATGTTATTTTTGGCGATATTTCAGACCCTGAGACTCTGGACCAGTTGAATTTTGCTGAGGCAAAACTACTGGTTACGACGGTTGCAGATTTGGTAGATAATATTCATTTGATAAAATTTGCCAAAGGAAAAGGTTATCATGGACCGGTGATTGCGACTGCTTACTGGATGCATGATGCGATACGGATGTATGAAGCGGGCGCAGACTATGTGGTTGTGCCTGAGACAGTTGGTGGAAAGCATATAAGCCGATATTTGGCGGAAAATTGGGAACATTTGGGGCAAATTAAAAAAGCAAAAAGCAAACACTTTGAAGAATTGGTTTCGAAGAAAGTATTCTAGAGATTTCTTCTGCTTGAAAAGTTTTTAAATAAATTGCTATTATTAATATATGGGTAGTTACGGTGGTTTTTACAAGGGTGAGAAGAAAAAAATGAAGAAGGAGATTCTGGAGAAAAAAGCCGGCCATATTGCTCGTGTTGCGAGTGTTTCCCAAGTTGAGATAATTGGCCGCAAAAAAGGGAAGTAAGTCTGCATATATTTGCGGGTTTTCAAACAGTTTAGGGCGGTAGTTTGTTGTTCTCTTATTGGATGACAAGGAAACCGGCGTGGAAAAATGTAGAGACAAAAAGAAATGGATCCGGCACAGTGGCCGGAATTTTTGTGGTTTTTGTGCTCTTTGGGTTTTTGGCGTTTGGATTTATAAAAAACTTACATATTGGAGCTAATAAAGTTTCCAGGGCAGGCGCAAATACCTATTTGGCGATTTTAGGAACAAAGCCTACTTCATTGTTTGCATTTCAAAAAGAAACCGCAAAAGCTGCGATATTTACTTTAGACGATGAGAAGAAAGTTATTAGTGGGGTTGGCGCCGGTGATTTAGTGAAAATTGATGAACTTAAAAATCGTGGTGACGGTTTAAGTTTTCTAAATTCCATGACCCTGGCATTTCGGGCCAAGATTTCCAACTATATTTTGTTTAAGGATGCACAAGCAATGAGAGTGGAGGATATAAAGAAAGAATTAGATAAATTCACTTCTTACCGGACGCTGATTGCAATTTTATTTAGGGGAGAAGATAGGGATAATATAAAAAGCACAAATATTACTCGATTTGATGAAATAAAGCTATGGTGGCAATTAAAAAGTGTACGTACTGAAAATATAAAAATCACCGATTTAGGCGGTAAGGAATCTGAAAAGTCAACTTCTGATGGGCAAAAAGTTTTGGGAGTAGACGAGGCTTCACTCAACCGCAGTTTGCAGGATTTTTCTCAAAGCGATGAGGTTACTGGCGAATACATAAAAGTTACAGTTAACAATCCAAGCAAAAACCAAATTCTTTCACAGCTTGCGGTCGGTTTTGTTGATAATATTGGTGCGGATTTAAGAGAGGTACGTGAGGATGGCGTCATTGTCGAAAAGACAATAATATACACCGATCGAGAATCTAGTAAAACAGCACGATATTTGGCAACCATCTTTAATTGTGATATAAAACGCCTACCGGAGACCGAGAATCAGGACACGGTTTTAGTAGTTTTGGGCTCGGATTTTGGCAATATCTATTTAAAATGATTTTTGCGATTGGCGGATTTGTAATTCTTATTGTTTCCTTTGCTGTTGCTTTGGTCTCTTTAATTCGAGAGCAAAAGGTACAGGGTGATTTGGAAAAACATGTTCAAGATCAACCGGAAGAAAATGCTGTAGTTAGTATTAAACCTGATTCTGTCAAACAAGATTTGCTTTTGGAAAATGCTGTTGTAGATAGTAATCCTAGTCCTGGGTTGAGTCAAAAAGCTGCAGGGCAAGAAAAAACTGATGAGGAAATAAGATCTGCGAAGCGCGAAGAGGCGTATAAAATTTTAGAAAGTCGTGTAAATAAGATGACTGAATCTACAAATGCCAGCGACACAACGGACAGACTTAGTGCAAGTCAGCGGTCAGAGGCTTTGGTTTCAGAAGAGGATCCGGATACGAATATAGAAGACACGGTAGAGTCTGATTTGGTTGCTTCTGAGAAAGTACCGTTTCCTTGGGAAGAACAAAATGATGAGCCTGCAAATGCTCAAAAACAAGAGACACCCATCCAATCAATAGACAAAATTACACCTGCGCCAATTCACTCTCGTGACTGGATGCCTGATGAGACAAATAAGTTAAGCGGACAGATAAATGTTCGCGATATGAATAAGGACGAAGATTAGGTTGTAGACAATAAGCAAAGCTTTTCTTCGAATAGATTATAGATAGGGTCAGCTCACAAAGTCTTTTTCGTCTGAGTAGATGCTTTTTCCTCCGTCTGCAAACGAAGGCTGGTTAGTAAACTTCGGAGCTCTTTCTGATTCTCTTATAAAAACTGTTAGCATCTTTGGGGATGCGCATTTAACATATGCTTCATACTTGTTGCCGCCTGTTATAAAGCCGATCAGACGGTGTGCAAGGTCGTCTGGCAGTGCACCGAGATAGGTTGTGTCTTCACTATTTATAGTTACGCTGTGCTTTTTTTGAACGAGATTAAGCTTGTCTCCGCAGTTTAGAGTAGCTAGAATTGCCGGTGGGGCAAGATTGAGTAAACTGATGATTTTGGTTTTGCCCGGTTCAAAAAGAAAGATTTGGCTAAGGTTGGCGTTTTGCTGGCCATTTAAACTTGCGTGGCCGTTCATTTTAGAAATTTTGTCGATATTTTTGCGAGCTATAATGTTGTACTGGTCGAGAGCCAAAACTTTATTGTATGTTATTTTGGCCTTTTCTTTGTTGCCAAGGCAAATATAAGCGTGTGCCAGACGGTTTAAGGCTTCGATATCGCCCTTGTCAGTCGTAATTATCTTTTCGTTTATCGAGGCTGCTTCGCGCCAATTTGAATTGAGAGCGGCGTCAATTGCCATTTGGGCAAGGAGCGAAGTGTCCGCGGTTTCTTTCCAAACCGCTCGTATCTGAAGCATAGAGACTAAGTTAGAGTAAACTGAGAAACTAGTCAATGAGTGAAAAAAATGAAACGATTTTGTTTTTTTTGTGCAACATAGTTACTCAATATCATTTTGATTCTTTAATTTTTAATATTGAAAAAGTATAATTTTGACTATGACTATTGAGCAAGATTATGTTATAGCAAGAGGCAATGTATACGCACAATTCAATAGCTCAGAACTTAAAATCGGACTTGTGGGTTCTTTATCCAAAAAGAGGCACACATTGCATCGTGGATTAGAAAGTTTTGCTGAGATTTTTAAATACGTTGAATTCATGCTTGGGGATATTCCTGAGATCACGGTAGGTTTTACTAATAAGAAAATGGCGAAATTTGCAGAGAAAAGGTTTGGAATGGACGTTAAGCTTGTAAACGCCGGTGATTCAGGACATAAGGCTTATATGGTTACGGGCGATACTCGAAATGTAGCGAGTATTGTCATATCATTGATTCCAAATGACAATCAGTAAATGTAAAAAGGGAGGTTAAGTGTGAGTGGTCATAGTAAGTGGTCTACGATCAAAAGACAAAAAGGAGTTAACGACGCCAAGCGTGGGGCGATTTTTACAAAGCTGGGTAATGCTATCACGATTGCTGTTCGCGAAGGCGGTGGCGGAGATCCGGCTTCTAATTTCAAACTGCGTTTGGTTATGGATACAGCTCGCGGCGTTAACATGCCCAAAGAGAATATCCAAAGGGCGGTTGACCGCGGCTTAGGCAAAGGTGATGCGGCTGCATATGAGTCTGTTGTTTATGAAGGCTATGGTCCAGGGAAGGCTGCACTAGTTATCGAAGCTGCAACAGATAATAAAAACAGGACAACGCCGGAAATAAAAAGTACTATTGAGCGAAATGGGGGAACATTTGCAAGTCCGGGCGCAGTTTCCTGGATGTTTGCAGATGTCGGAATGATTGTGCTTCCCAAAAATGGAAAAACTCTAGACGAAATTTTTGAGGCGGCAGTTGAAGCTGGGGCAGATGATGTTGAAGATAGCGGAGATTCAGTTGAAATTTATACAAAGAGTGCAGATGTTGAGAAGGTTAAAAATGCTCTAATAGAAAAAGGACTAGAGGTTCAAGGTGCCGAAATTTACAAGAAGGCGACAACTACAGTTGAGATTACAGAGCGCGAGACGGCTCAGAAAATTTTGAATCTAATTGAAAAGTTAGAAGATTTAGACGATGTCCAGAAGGTTTACAGCAACTTTAATATGCCCGATAATCTGCTTAATTCATGACTACAGAGAGAAAATACGTCTCGATTTCTAGATTCCCTCAGAGGCCGAAGGGAAGAAGTCATTAAATTAAGATTGAAAGCACGGAAAGCAGCAGCTGATGTCGAACGGTCTTTCGGTGAGAGGCAACAAGCAATAGGAGAGCTAAAGCATGCAGATTATATTGGCTTTGCGTAAGATGTTTAGGAATTTTAGCGAACTTACAGATTATTCTATAAAAGCTGGCAAAAATGGTTTGGTTTATCCTGCATTTGAGCGATTGCTAAAGGAAAACGAAGTACCTGTAGGCAATGTTGGATATGAAAGAAGTGGACGAATCAGATTTGTTTATGCTGTAGATGAAGGTAGAAGTTGGCAGCTGATTAATGGTGCAATCGTTGAAGTGAGCGCAAGGCCTACAAGTCCATTCGAAACTCCAAGCCCCATTTTTTGAAACCTAGCTTTTCGTAGAATTTGTGAGCGTCTTGGCGATCTGTGCCAGAAGTGAAAATCATTTTGTAACAGTTTTTTTGGCGGGCGAAATCTATACATTTTTCAAAAAGTTTGGTGCCGTAACCTTTGCCACGTGTCGATTTGTCGATGACTAAACCTTCTAGGAAAGCATAAGGTTTGGCGCGAATTGCGACTTGGATATAATAGATGGTTGCCGTGCCCACAATTTTTTCGCCGTCTTTGGCAACTAAGACATCGCAGGTTTTGTCTTCTAGCTGGTGTTCCAGTGCATTTTTTGCATTTGACGCAATTTTGTCGGTTCTGTAGATTTGCGATTGGAGAGTGAGAATTTGGTCAATGTCTTGTTCTTGTGCTGTTCGGATTTCCATTTGTCTATTGTAAATCAAACTGTGTTTTGAGCGCTAGTTTTTGTGTTAAAATTTGGAAGTGAAACTCTTTGAATTCGAAGGCCATAAGATCCTTTCAAAAGTGGGAATTGAGAGCCCTTTTTTTGTGGTGGTAGGCAGTATGGATGAAGTTGAAGCGGCCAGAAAAAGATTAAAATTTCCAATTGTTGCCAAAGTACAGGTTCTTTCCGGCAAGCGCGGCAAAAGCGGAGGAGTGAAGGTTTGTACAAATGAAAAACAATTGAGAGCATTTTGCCAAGAAATGTTTGGAGCAGAATTTGTCAGGGATAAGGTTGCGTATATTGTGCTTGCCGAAAAAGTGGAAATAGAGCGCGAATATTATATTTCTATAACCTACGACACGCTTTTAAAAATTCCATTTTTACTTTTTAGCCGAGAGGGGGGAATGGATATTGAAGAAGTTAAAAAAAAGAATCCAGAGAAAATATTCCGATTAGATATTGACCCTTTTAATGGTTCAAATGAAAAAGAATTAACTAAGATTTTTGGTAAGGAAACTGGTTTAGTCGATTTTGCGATGAGGTTATGGGATGCGTTTAGCAAGTATGACTGTCGGTTGGTTGAAGTTAATCCGCTTGCAAAAGTGGGGAATGACTATTTGGCGATTGATGCTAAGGTAATTTTGGACGATAACGGTTTGGCGAGACATCGCGATTTGGATGTTATTCCCAAGGGTTCGGCAAAAGCAGTGCCGACTGAGCGGGAAATACTGGCTCGCAAAATAGATGAAGAGGATTACCGTGGCAGTGCCGGTTCGACATTTATAGAATTCGTCGGTGATATTGCAATTTTGGCTTCTGGCGGAGGAGCAAGTCTTTTGGTTATGGATGCAGTCAATGCTGCTGGCGGAAAATTTGCAAATTATACAGAGTATTCCGGAAACCCACCTGCAGAAAAAGTAGAGAAATTGACTGCGATTACTTTGAATCGTAATGGACTAAATGGTTGTTTGATTGCTGGTGCAGTTGCCAATTTTACGGATATTTATGAAACATTGCGAGGTTTTGCAGAAGGATTAGCGCAAGTTAAGCCAAAACCAATGTACCCGATTGTGATTCGACGCGGGGGACCAAGGCAAGAAGAGGCATATGAAATGCTCAAAAAAATAGGAGAAAAAGGAGGATACGATTTTCATTTGTTTGGGCCGGAAACACCAATTTCGGTGGCATGTCGCAAAGCGGTCGAACTGGCGGAAGAATACAAACGCAAATCTCAAATGGCAAATGGAAAATCTACATCTGAAATCTGAAAATTTTAAGATTTTAGTTTTAGTTTTGCGATTTAAGTTTTGAGCTTTGGAACATAAAGATGTCAATATTAGTAAACAAAGAAACAAAAGTTTTGATTCAGGGGATAACCGGTAAATCTGGAGTGCAAGCTTGCAGTGAACTTTTGGATTATGGAATGCAAGTTGTTGGTGGAGTAACTCCTGGCAAGGGCGGTCAAGAGGTAAGTGGCGTGCCGGTTTTTAATAACGTTGCAGAGGCGCTTGCGTCTGTCGGGCAAGTTGATGTTGCAATGGTTTATGTGCCGCCACTAATGGCCAAGGACGCTGCATTTGAGGCGATTGATGCCAAAATTCCCTTAGTGCATATTTTTGTTGAAAAGGTTCCGATTTTGGATGTTTCGCAATTATTGTTTCGCGCGCGCGAAAATAATATTCGCGTTTTAGGACCAGCTTCTGTTGGGGCGATTTCTCCGGGACTTGGAAAGATCGGATCGATTGGTGGTCCAAATCCAAATAAAGTTTTCTCTAAGGGTCCGATCGGAGTGATTTCTAAATCCGGCGGAATGTGTTCGGAGCTGGCAATGCTTATAACAGGGAGCGGTTTTGGGCAATCGACGGTAGTGGGAATTGGTGGAGATTTACTTGTTGGGACAACGTATGCGGATTTACTTTTAATGTTTGAAGAGGATAGGGAAACTAAAGCTGTTGTGGCATTTGGAGAAGTTGGAGGAAGTATGGAGTTGGAAGCGGCGAAGTATATAGCCGAGAAAAAGTTTACAAAACCATTGATTGTTTTTTTGGCCGGAAAGTTTGCAGAGAGTTTGCCAAAAGACACGGCGCTTGGCCATGCAGGGGCAATTGTTGGTTTGGAGGCAACAATGGATGAGAAAATAAAGTCGCTGCGAAATTCCGGAGCAACTGTTTGTGAAGTGTTTGAAGATATACCAAAGTCGATCCAAAAGACACTTAGCTAGAAGCGGACGGTGTATTAAGTTATACTATCTAAGATGCCGAAAGCCTACAGGACTTCTATTACAACTCATGCAGACGGGAAGCCGTTTGTTTATGGATATGACCTGACAAAACTAGCAGGGCAAACTTCTTTTGTTGCTACAATCTATTTAATTTTACAAGGCAAAATGCCGGATAAGGCTGCGGAGGCTATGCTCGATGCAATTTTGACGATTGCGATTGACCATGGAATAGAACCTTCAAGCATTGTTGCAGCACGCAATGTTTATTCTGCGGGTAGTCCAGTGCAGGCTGCAGTTGCAGCAGGAGTTTTAGCATTTGGAGAATATCACGGTGGTGCAATAGAAGCGGCAATGGAGAATTTTAAGAAATATCAAAGTGTTGGTGCAGGCGAAATGGTTAGTGAATTTCAAAAATCCGGAATTCGAGTTGCAGGATTTGGACACCGTTTATATTCTGTAGACCCAAGGACAGAGGCGCTTATTGAAATAGCCGAAAAGCATGGGTTTAGGGGTAAATATGTTAAGTTTGCCAAAGAAATTGAGGCAAAATTATCTACAGGAGCAAAGAAGCTGCCACTGAATATAGATGGAATTATTGCCGCACTTCTTTTGGAGATGGGTTTTAATCCGAAAGTAGGGAAGGGTATTTTTATTATAGCAAGAGTACCTGGAATTGTTGCCCATGTAGTAGAAGAAGCTTTGCGGGAAAAACCTGTTAGGCGATTAAGCGAGGAAGAAGTAGAGTATGATGGACCGCGGATAAAGAAGTAAAATTCCAAAACGAATTATGATAATTTTCGGTATAGATCCAGGAACTGCAACCACAGGTTATGGGGTTATAAACTTTTCTCCGGGAAATGGTAAAAAACAATTCGAATTAATAGATTATGACTGCATAGTTACTCCAAAAGAACAGGATATGCCTATGAGGTTATATAGTATTCACAAAGACCTTAAAAAGCTATTAGTACGATTTAAGCCTGCTTGTGTTTCTATAGAGCAATTATTCTTTGGCGTTAATTCTAGAACTGCGATGACAGTAGGTCAAGCAAGGGGTGTAGTGCTTTCTACAGTTGCTTCCTATGGGATACCTATTTTTGAATATCAAGGACTCCACGTAAAGCACACAATAACAGGATCTGGAAAAGCGGATAAAAAGGAAATTCAAAAACACGTGATGGCTTATTTGGGTAAGAGAAAGTTAACGAAGCCAAAGAGCGGCTATATTGACGATGCGGCAGATGCGCTGGCAGTTGCGATCTGTCATGTTATAAAAATTAATCCAGAATCTAATCGAATAAAGGTTAAGAAGGTGTAGGGAAGTGGCGATAAAGCTTTTTTCTAAAATTTCCAGTTTTGAATTTACAAAGCGAGACAAGCTTATCCTGATGTCTGTTTTTTTGACAATTGTTTTGGTTGCGACACAAACAGTATCCGCGAATTTGCGCTATCCGGTAATGGCTTTTTTGGCTTTTTCGACTTTGGTATTGGCAGTTTTTTCACTGTGGGGTGAACTTTCCGGAGTCAAGTATTTTTTACTTCTGCTGTTGCCGGTTTATTTTGTAGTTGGTGCGACTTTCTTTTATTTCTTGCTGCCTGTTCGATGGCTGACAATAGTGCCCTTTGCGCTGTTTTTTGGAGTAGCTGTTTATTTGTTGATGCTAACTTCCAATATCTATAATGTGGCGGCGATTCGGACGATTGCGCTTCTTAGGGCGGCGCATGCGGTTGGGTTATTGTTTACCATCACAAGCGTATATTTTCTCTCGAATGTTCTATTTTCTTTCCATTTGCCGTTCTATTTGATTTCCGTAGGTGTTTTTTTTATTTGTGCGCCTCTTTATTTGGTTGGACTTTGGTCATATGAGCTGGAGGAGTTTATTTCCAGAAAAGTTTTTAAATATGCGATGATTTTTTCCCTGATCACAGTTGAAATAGTCACGGTTTTTGCTTTCTGGCCCATATTGCCGACGGCGGGAGCACTGGCGGTTTCCACAATTATGTATGTACTTTTGGGGATTTCACAATTTGAATTTCAAGGCCGAATGAAGGAGAGGATTGTCTGGGAACATTTGGGAATAGCTCTAATTGTGTTTGTAATTCTTTTGGTTAGTACCCATTGGGGTAGTTAGTATTTAACCCTATAGTATAATATAGAGAAGTGGTGAGTTTCTTCTAATTTACATAAATTTTATAAATTTTTCTGGCCATAAATTAGCTTTAATATAACCTGCTATTTTTTTTCAAATAGAGGAGACAGGGAAGAGGAGAACATGATGCACTATAATATAGTTATAGTTTGTGAAAATAGCGTGTAAGAAATCGTGAAAATTACGAAAATGTGAGAAAAGTTAAATTAATGTGGCTAAAGTTTATATTGTGCAGTTAGACGTGGAAAACTATAAGACGACTTCGTCGTCTTCTCTACGAGTAAGACTTCGTCTTTTCTGCGAATAGGCAAAGCCTTTCTACGAATAAGACTTACTCTGTGCTTTCAATTGATGATTAAGCAAAGTTCTGGCATAGATCTGTTATCGGTGCTAATCACTTTGGAGAGTGCTGTTTGAGCTGTTTCAGAGGAGACCCTAAAAGACGCTAGAAAGGTGTGAATGTATGTGTGATGTGTGTTTGTATAACTCACTTAAGGTTTACTCATCCTCTCCCGGGCGGAGAAAGTGAGTTTCCTATTCCTGCTTACGTCGCACAATGATACTTTTGCGACGTAGACTAGGTTTGACCGAGGGAGGGATGATATTAAGTTAAAATTTAAAAATCTAAAAATTAAAAGTTTTTTATTTATTCTCGTAAACCCTCTATTTCTATTTTTCTCTATTTATTTTTTACTTTTTATATTTTGATGCATTTTCTCCCCCGTTCTTTATAATTAAGTCCTATTAGACCGATTTTGTTCTTAATTCTCTACTTTTAGATGACTATATAGTCGACTAGTTATTAGATAAGCCCTTAGAGCGGCAATAAACGGCTAGTTGAGGCTAAAAATGGCTAAAAAAGAGTAAATTAGGCTGCGGTTTTTTGCGGTCGAACATTTGGATCAAAAATCCCTAAAGATCTATTTTCCTGAAATGCTTGAGCTGTTTTGTAGGCATTTATTTTTATTTGTCCAATATCATGATGTAAATTTAAATGTTCAGCTATCTTTTTTAAAATATTTGCAACATTAAAATTATTGCTGTCAATTAAGATGTCTGGATATACGTCTAAAAATTTTACTTCCTTGACAGTAATAAGTGATTTTGAAATTGCGTTTACAAAATGAATACTTCTACCGCTGTCGTCTACGATTAGGTTGATATTTGCAACGCCGGGTTTTTGAGAATGTACTATAATGTCGACTTTGGATTCAGCTCTTGCTTTTTTTAGAGCTTGATCGATAGCAGTTTCCCATTCCTGATGCTGTTTTTCTAAATCCGAAGCCTTTGAGTGATCTTCAAATCTTTGCATTGGACAACTTTACCATAAGAGTAATTATACTATAGGTTTTAAGAGATGAGAGTGCCGATTTTCTCGCCGCTTACTGCTTTTTGGATATTGCCTTCCTGGATCAAATCAAAAACCAAAATTGGAATGTTATGATCCATGCATAGTGAAAGGGCACTGTTATCGAGAATTTCGATTTCTTTGTCTGTTATTGCAGTTTTGAAATCTAAATGTTCAAATTTTTTGGCGTCTTTATTTTTTGTTGGATCGCGGTCGTAGACACCATCGACTTTTGTGGCTTTAAAGATTATTTCGCATTTTGTCTCTAAAGCACGCAATGCTGCAGTAGTGTCAGTTGTGAAGTACGGATTGCCTGTGCCGCCTGCAAAAATGACGACTCTACCTTTTTCCAGATGGCGGACTGCTCTTCTTCTTATATATGGCTCGCAGACGTCTTTAATGTCGATTGCAGAAAGGACTCTTGCAGGCTGCCCCTCTTTTTCCAAAGCTGCCTGGAGCGCAAGTGAGTTCATGATTGTTGCCAGCATACCAATGTAGTCGCCAACTGTTCGCTCTAGTCCATTTTCTTCAGCTGAATTTCCGCGAAAAATGTTGCCGCCGCCGACAACTATGGCAATTTGGCTGCCGGCTTTTTGGGCTTTAATTATTTCGAGAGCTAACCATTTGGTGAATTCGGGATCGATTCCGTATTGGCGATCCCCTAAAAACATTTCGCCGGAGAGTTTAAGAAGAACTCGTTTGTATTGTGAAGCGGCCATTTAGTTAATTTTATCAGTGTCTAGATGTAATTGTCGATTGACTTCTTCGTGTAACTCAGGATCAATTGGTTCCCAGTCACTAATTTGCCAGGTTTCTACATCCTCATCTTTATATTTCTTTTGGAGGTGACTTTGCCTATCTTCTTTTTTTAATTTCATCCGTTTTCTTTCCACAGTTCTTGATTTAAAACGTTGTTCACGCGCACCCGGTCTGTTAAGGGTTTCTGATGTATTGAACAATGAGGCTTCCCTGAGTTGTTTACTAAAATTATTTGCTATTTCCGCAGTTTTTGAATCTTGCGATTGTGATATAATCGTAAAAATCCCGTACAGTCTGATAACTTCATCTGTTAATTCTGGTTTTATGTGTCTGGATTTATGGCGTCTTATATCCATATGAATGCTTATTTTGCCATCATCTGGCTTATACATTAAATGAAAGTGAGGGTAAAATCTATCGGTTAATGGTTTGTTAAAATGTAAAAACCCTCTATCGTCCTCGTGAGTTGCCTGCATTTCGTAATAGTAACCTGCTTTGCCAAGCAGATTAACTACGCTTTGTAGATTTTTATTGTTTTCTGGATTTATTGGTACTTGTGGTGCAGTTTCGACCATAAGCGTATTATATACTATAGGGCGATATCAGTCAACTTTATCATCGCGTCGTAGAATGTTGACTCCAGTCCCCTTTTGCGACTAAGATAAGATTAGGTGCTATTTCGAGAAACGACTTTTCGAGGACTCAAAGCGCACCTCAAAATATCATGGACCTTTCTGCGCTGGTTAATGAGTTTTTAGAATATTGCGAAATTGAACGCAATCTTTCTTTGCTTACAATTCGCGATTACAGGCATTATTTGGAATTTTTTGTAAGCTGGTCTACTGCCAATTCCCCTATTTCTAAACCCAGTGACATTACTGTTGATCTGGTTCGTAAGTATCGTGTCTATTTAGCCCATTTTAATAGCCCAAACGGCAATTTACCACTGAAGAAAGTTACCCAAAATTATTATGTTATAGCGCTTAGATCGTTTTTGCGATACCTGGTTAAAAAAGACCTAGGTGTTGTGGCGCCGGAAAAAATAGAATTACCCAAGACAGAAAGCCGATCTTTAAAGTTTTTAGATCGCGACCAATTAGAACGGTTAATTGCCGGACCTGATACGTCTAAAGAACCTGGATTGCGGGATCGTGCGATTATGGAGATGTTATTTTCCACAGGCCTACGTGTTTCTGAACTTTGTAAGTTAAATCGAGACCAGATTAATTTGGAGAGGCGTGAGTTTGGAATAATCGGAAAAGGAGGACATGCGCGAGTGGTTTTTTTATCTGATCGCGCTGAGCTTTGGATTACCCAGTATTTGAATGTTCGAAAAGATAGTTTTAAACCTTTGTTTATTCGCTACTCAGGCAGTCAAGACGTCGACATGCCTGAAAAAATGAGGCTGACTTCTCGATCGGTTCAGCGGCTTATGGAAAAATATGTGCAAAAGGCTGGGTTACCGGTTAAAGCAACGCCGCACGTGCTGCGACATTCTTTTGCGACAGATCTTTTAATAAACGGTGCGGATTTAAGATCTGTACAGGAATTGTTGGGGCACAAGAATGTGGGAACAACGCAAATTTATACGCATGTCACAAATGCGCAGCTTAAAGACGTGCACAAGGCGTTTCATAGTGGTAATAAGTAGTATACAACCTATAGTTGACAATTGAACCCGTTTCAAAACCCCCTAAGGTAACTTTGACAGATTAGAAAAGGCAGTGTTAGCCTCAAGTTATGTGTAAGAAAGTGAGGTGATTAACACTGCCCAGAATATATACTACTGATGTTTTAGAAGATGATCAACTG
>OBEQ011067924.1_pt1 | contig 32984 bp, 31 predicted proteins | sample 1670901 | NCBI WGS metagenome assembly OBEQ01 (sample SAMEA104232315, study PRJEB22302) | groundwater metagenome | biome: forest; feature: aquifer; material: groundwater | place: USA | collected 2011-08-07 | depth 5.4 m | reverse complement strand
GCCTGCGGGGGGCGCCGCGGCTGGGAGGCGGTGGAGGAATGCGGGGCGGGGGGCTTCGGGGGGTTCCGCCCGCCGACGTCTCCAGAGGTGCCACGGCTGTCAAGCCGTGGGGCTCCACATCCCTTTCGCTTTGCGAACGTCATGGTGGACATGGGCACACCGCATCGTTATCCCAGCAGACGCGCGCCTCAAGGGAATAACAGTCGGCAACAAGGGGATCCCCCGTCCCGCATTTCTTATTCTGCACCACCTGGTAGCAGCGCTTGAGCCCGCCCAACTTGGAGATGGATTCGGATCCGGTATTACCCACCTGCGTCGTGATGGGATCGTTGGTCCAGGTGGTCGGCAGATTCGCGGTGGGGGCGCACGTCACGGTATCGAACCAATCCGGGAGATCGGGAATTTCGGCGGGGCCGCATCGAATCTTGTTGCGATAGCGCTCCATTGTCTGCTGCCCGTACGCGGCCGCTTCGGCGAGCGCCGGGTTGGTTCGAGTGCGCATCATCTTGTCCGCGGCGACGAACGCCATCATCGTGCCCCCGGCGATCACCGCCGCGATCACCGAGGCGACCAGCACCTCGGCGAGCGTGAACCCTCCTCTGCCCCCGTCGCCCCCTGCCCAGCGGCGGCTGGAAACAACAGGGTGCGCCGTACCCGATGTCACGGCTCTCGGGAGATGCTGTCTCATGGGCAAACCCCCGTTTTCTTCCAGGTGTCGGCGGCGCCGCCAGCCTGGCGATCTTGGTTAAGGGTTTGAACCTCGTTCTTACAGCCCCCACCGGAGCGGGTCGCTGTTGCGGTAAACGAGGTCGCCCAGGCGGTGCTCGTCACGGTGAATGCCACAGGCAGGATCGCGTTGCCATTCGGGTCGTCCATATAGATGCACTTCCAGGCCGTCGCGCAGTCCGTCGAGGCGACGGATGGATCCACATACTTGTCGTGCGCGGACTTGTACACCTGCTCCCCGGCGTAGATCGTCTGGAGGATGTCCTGCGAAGCCTGCCAGTAGCGGATCTCCGTCGTCTTTTGATAGCCGGGGAGCACGAACGCGGCGATGATCGCGATGATCCCGACCGTGACCATGACCTCCGTGAGGGTGAACCCCCACATGAACCGTCTCGTGGGGGTGAACCCACCGTCGGAACGTGGAATGTGGAATGTGGAATGTGGAATGTCTCCTGCCCCAACTCGAAACTTGAAACTCGAAACCCGAAACTTCATCGAGTGTCCCATTAATAGCTCACCTTCGCCGTCAACTTGCGACTGGGACACGGGTCCCCTTGAGGAACCGGAACACAAGGAGGGATGATGATGTCGACGGGCACGCCGTCGATGGTGACGTCGGGGGAACCGCCTTGCGCCGAGCTCCATGTGCGGTCCGCCAAGAGCCTCTGCTGCGCCCACACGAGAGCCGCCTCCGCCGCGTACCGGGTTCGCGTCCGGTCGGCGTTGAACCGTCCCTGTTTCGCTTGGCTGGTGGCCACAAGCAGGATGGCGTAGGCGGCGATCGTGGTGAGCAGGGCCGCCATGATCACCATGGCGAGCGCCAATCCCCGCTTCCCCGTCACTGTCGTCATCTGGCCACCTCCATAGCAAAAAAAAGACCGAACCTCACTGGTTCGGTAGCCCGGCGATCTCGTCCCTGGTCGGCAGCCCGGCCATCTCGTGAGACCCGTGGCTTTGCGCCCCCGCCTCACGGCGCCCCGCACTCACTGATTGGGTGCGTGGTCCCCGCCAACGATCTATGGCGGGGAGGTTTGCCCTTTCGCCAGTACACAACCTTCAATAAGATCAGCAATAACGACTAGCTCGTGCACTTCCAAGTATGCCTGACGCTGCCTCGCGGTGTCAAGACGCTGATGACCGCGGATCTAAACGCGGATGACCGCTGATGATCTCCGGACATCAGCGTGTGTGATCAGCGGGAATCAGCGCATTCTGGACCCACGCAAGATACGGCCGGTGCCCTGCGGCGAGAGGGAGCGCGATGACCTCTGGAACCTCGTAGGGGTGGAGCTCTGTCACCGCCCGGCTGAGCTGCGGGAACCGCCCAGCCGTCGTCTTGATGAGCAGGAGGACCTCCCGGCAGCGATCAATCTTGCCCTGCCACCAGAAGGTTGAGTCGATGCCGGGGAGGACGTTGACGCACGCGGCGAGGCGGTCCTTCACCAACTGGTTCGCCAGGCGTCGTGCGACCGCGCGCGTGGGGCACGTCACCAGCACGACCACCACCTCAGATGACGCTCTCCTCTTCCTCATCGATCAGGACTCAGTGCTCTCGGCTCTAGGTTCGGGGCTTTGGGAACACCACCCACAGCCCAGAGCCCTCAACCCTGAGCGCTCTTCTTAGCGACGAAGTACGACGCGAAAGTCTTGCCCTTCCTGGCGGACAATCACGTGTCCTTCCCGCGCGAGCCAGCCCAGGCTCATCAGCACGAGTTCCTTCGGCCGCTCAATCCCTGTCGCGAGCTGGGAAAACGCCACCTCCCCATGCCCATCCAGATAGTGCCAGATCTCTCCCGCGACGATGCCGATTTCCGTAATCATGGAACCTCCCATGTCGATCGCTCTAGGCTAGAGGCTCGAGGCTCTAGGCACTTGCCTTGAGCCTTCAGCCTAGAGCCTTGAGCGCAGTTCATTCGGACAACGTGGCGATGTGGACTTCCTTATAGCCGACGTCACGGCAGAGATCCCAGAGCTCGATCAGATGGTTGACATAGGCATAGCGATCCGCTCGGATGAAAACGGGTTGGGCGCTGCCAAACCGGGCAAGTTTCTGGCGCAGCTGCGCGAGCGTCACGACCTCGTCATGGAAGTAGATGACGTGTTCCTTCGTCAGCGTGATGACGAGGTCCGTGCCGGGAGCCCTTTTGCCTGTCGCGGCCCGTGGAAGCGTGACATTAAAGCCCTGCCGCAAGAGGGGGGCCGCGACCATAAAGATGATGAGGAGGACGAGCATGACGTCCACCAACGGCGTGACGTTGATTTCAGAGAGGAGGCTCCTCCGTGTCTCGATCTTCATGCCGCCCTCTTTGACACGAGCTCCTCCAGCGCGTCCGAGACCCCCTCGAACTCGACGGTCATCCGCCTGATCCAATTCACGTAGTAGTTATAGGCCATGACGGCAGGGATCGCCACCGCTAATCCCGCCGCGGTCGTAATCAAGGCCTCGGCGATCGCTGGCGCGACGACGGCCAAGGATGCGGAGCCCGCTGCCCCGATCCCTCGAAAGGCATCCATGATCCCCCAGACCGTCCCGAGCAGTCCGATGAACGGAGCGGTGGCGCCGGTGGTCGCAAGAACGATCGTGGACGCGTGTAGCCGCTCCCCCTCGCGGACCGCGTGCCTGTCGAAGACTCGCCTCCCATCATCGCGGTGGAGGCGGCTCTGCTCGTGGTGGGCCGCTGTGAAGGCGTTCGCCAGAGGGCTGTGCGGCAGCGACTTCGCTGCCTCGAGGAGCACCTTGGGGTCGCGGCTCGCCTCAACGGCTTTCGCGAACGCCGCCGACTCGTCGTAGGCGGCCTTCAGGTGGTAGTACTTCGCAAAGATGATGCTCCAGGACAGGATCGAGAAGAACGCGAGGACCACCAGGACCACTTTCACCACGAGACTTGCGTGGAGGATCAGTTGCAGGATGGTCCCTTGCATATGGCGACTCCCTCACGGTAGAGGTGCACACGTGCTGGGCCGCGCTGCGCCTCATCCGAGCGCGGTCAACAGGAGCATCAGCCCAGCATTCTACCAGAGAATGTCGATGAGTCCTAATTGACGGTTCCTGCCCGCAAGACGGCCAACCGTTCTTGGACCAGCTTGGCTTCAGGGATCGGCTCTCCAGCCAGCCGCTCGTAAATCGCCTCGGCCTCGGCGACACGATCCAGGCGTTCCAACACCTTGGCGGCGGCGAGCTGCCCGCGCACGCGCCAGGGCGGCTCATCGATGCGGGCATACCAGCTGACCGCTTCCTCGAGATCCCCCGCTTCCTCATCACAGGAGGCGATGCGGTAGGAGACCTCTCCAGCCAGCGATGGCAGCAGCTCCTCGGCTTCGAGATACCACGCGATTGCGCGTGAGTACTCCTGCTCGCTCCTGGCCAGATCCCCGACCCGTTTGGCGAGCGTGGCTCGCTGGCTTCTGGAGAGCTGGCCGGCGGCGTACACCTGCTCGAGCGACGCCATCACCTCGTGGGCCGGGCGCCCCCGGTCCTGAAGATCGGCCAGCAGCAGACGGGCCTCGAAGGCCTCGTCCGACTGGGGCGCCTGGTCAATGGCCTCCTGACAGCGCGCTTGCGCCAGCGTCTCGTCATCGTCGCCCAGCGCAAGGAGCGCTTCGTAATAGGCGGCCCGGCCGGCCGCGGGGCTGGTTGGATCTCTTTGCCGGATCGCCTCGAGCAGCGAGCGCGCCAATTCCGCCTCGTGCTGATTGAGGTACGCGATGGCCAGCGCCAGCCGCGCCTCGTCCGCCAAGGCCGGGTCGGCATTCGCGATCAACCCCTGGAAGATGCGGACGGCCTCGTCGAGTGAGCCAAGCTGCAGGCGGACGCGGCCTACCTGATGGGCGGCATACGCCGCGCGCGGGGTGTCCGGCGCGATGTGCATGGCCTCCTCATAGCATCGCTCGGCTGCCGTGAGGTGCCCGAGGAACATCTGCACATCGCCTAAGCCGTTCAGCGCCGCCTGACGGATCGACGGCTGATCGCTCTGGGCGGCGAGCTCGAAGACCGTCTTCGCCTGCGCCGCGTTGCCCTGCTCCAACACGACGGCGCCCAGCAGGAGCTGGAGTTGCGCGCGGGAGAGCGGATCCGCATACCGTCTCAGCAGGGTATGGAGGAGTGTTCTCGCGACATCCAACCGTCCATCTTTCCGATGGAGGTCCGCAAGGATCAACCCGCTCTCAAACGCAAGGGCATGGTCGGGATCGCGTGCGAGAATGTCCTCGAAGCACTGGAGCGCTGCTGGCTCGTTCCTCAACTTCATGAAACAGCTCCCCCGCGCAAACAGCGCTTCCGTGCGGTGCCCCCCCTCCGCCGCTTGGCTCAGGTACTGCTCAAACGGCTGGAGGCTCTCCTCGCAGCGGCCAATCTCGTAGTAGGCCCAGCCCAGTCCGAACTGAGCGAGCGTGGCCCACTGAGCGATTCCCGCCTGCCCTGTACCCGAGTGGTCCAGGGACCGCCCAGGCCTCGACAGGGCGGCAGACTCGGACGCGAACGCGATGGCCCGCTGATAGGCCAGCGCGGCGTCGTCATACCTCCCGAGCCCGCTGTAGCCCTCCCCGAGGTAGAAGGCGACCTGCCCGAACGCGCCAGGATCCTTCAGTTGAGTCAACAGCGCCTCAAACACCGCGACGGCTTCCTTGAACCGAGCGAGCCGGAGGTCGCAGAGCCCCTCATAGACCAGCGCATCAGACGCGACCGGATTCTCCGCCTGCTGCAGCGCCACCTCATGGAAGTATTGCATGGCCGTCTCATAGGCCTCTTGGTGGAGGGCGATCAGCCCCAAGTCCAACAGGGCCTGCGAGGCCCACGGGGAGGCGGGATACTGTTCAAGCAGCCGCTGGTACGCTGACGTGGCACGACTCAGTTGGAGCGAGAGACGGCTGATCTCGCCCTCCCAGAAGACCACCTCCGGCCAGAAGGGATCGTCGTCTGGGAGATGGGCCTTGAGTCGGTCGATCTCTCGCAGCGCTTCGCTGGATCGTTGCAGGCGGTCGAGGCTCAGCACCAGCCACAACCACACCCGGTGGACTTCCGGCGCGTCGGGGTACTGCTGGAGGAACCCGTGGGCGAGGGAGGTCACCAGGGTGAAGTCTTCACGGAGGAACGCGCGTTGGACCATCGTGTAGCCGGGGGTGGGCTCGAGGGCGACCGCCTCGCTGCAGGGCCCTGCGACGATCGCGAGCAGGATCAGGCCCTGCACGCTCCAGCCGACTGTTAGCCGTCCCGTCCCAGCTGTCATGGGTCACGCCACGCGGCCAACCGCGACTTCACCGGTCAATGATCCACGGGGACCGCTGAGTAACGGCCGGAGGAACCGACCGGTCCACGACCCCGAACGCGCGGCCACCGCTTCCGGCGTCCCGAACGCCACCAGCCTCCCCCCTTCCTCTCCGCCCTCCGGACCCAAGTCGATGAGGTAGTCCGCGGTCTTGACGACCTCGAGGTTGTGCTCAATCACCACGACGGTGTTGCCCTGGTCCACCAGCCGGTGCAGGACACTCAACAGTTTCTCCACATCCGCAAAATGCAGGCCGGTGGTGGGTTCATCTAAGAGGTAGAGGGTGCGGCCGGTTGACCGGCGGGAGAGCTCCTTTGAGAGTTTGATGCGCTGCGCTTCTCCACCGGAGAGCGTCGTCGCCGACTGGCCAAGCTCAAGGTAGCCGAGGCCGACCGCCTGAATCGTCTTGAGTGTCTTGGCGATGGCAGGGATCGGCGCAAAGAGCTCCAACGCCTCCTCCACCGTCATCGCCAACACATCCGCAATGGAGCGACCCTTGTACGTCACCTGCAGGGTCTGCTCGTTGAACCGCTTCCCCTTGCAGATCTCGCAGCGGACGTACACGTCGGAGAGGAAGTGCATCTCGATCCGCTTGATGCCATCCCCCTGGCACGCCTCGCACCGGCCGCCCTTCACGTTGAAGCTGAACCGGCCAGGCTTGAAGCCGCGCAGCTTCGCCCCCGGCGTCTGGCTGAAGAGCTCCCGGATCGGGCCGAAGGCACCGGTGTACGTCGCGGGGTTTGAGCGTGGGGTGCGCCCGATTGGAGACTGATCGATCACGATCACCTTATCGATATGTTCGATGCCGGCGATCCGCTCATGCCGGCCCGGAACCTCCCGGCTCCCGTAGAACCGACGGGCGAGCGCGCGATAGAGGATTTCATCCACCAGCGTCGATTTCCCCGAACCCGAGACGCCCGTGACGCACACAAAGCATCCGAGCGGAATCGTCACGTCGATGTGCTGCAAGTTGTGCTCCGCCGCTCCCTTGATCACGAGCGACGGCCGGCCCTCCCAGGCGCGCCGCGCGGCGGGCAGCGGGATCCGGCGCTTGCCGGTCAGGAACTGTCCCGTGAGGCTCCGTTCGGACTTCAGGATGTCGGAGAGCATCCCGCAGGCGACCACCTCCCCGCCGTGCTTGCCGGCGCCGGGCCCGAGATCCACGACGTAGTCGGCGCGGCGGATCGTCGCTTCATCATGCTCCACGACGATGAGGGTGTTGCCGAGGTCGCGCAGCCGCTCCAGCGTGTTGAGCAGCTTCTCGTTGTCCCGCTGGTGAAGCCCGATCGAAGGCTCATCGAGGATGTACAGGACCCCGACGAGCCCGGAGCCGACCTGGGTGGCGAGACGAATCCGCTGGGCTTCCCCGCCCGAGAGGCTGGCCGAGACCCGGTCGAGGGTCAGATACCCGAGGCCAACATCCATCAGAAACTGCAGCCGCTTCATGATCTCTTTGACCAGCGGCACGGCGACCGCCTCCTGCCGGGCGTCCCAGCGAAGGGATGAGAGCCAGCGCTGGGCAGCGGTGACCGACTCCGTGGTGACCGCAGCGATTGAGCGGCCATCGATGAGGACGGAGCGGCTCTCCGGCTTCAGACGTGATCCCTGACACGCGGGACAGGGCAGCACGCTCATGTACTTCGCGATTTCCTCTTTGACGTAGTCGGAGTCGGTCTGCCTGAACCGCCGTTCCAGATTGGGGATGATCCCTTCAAAGGGCTCTCCCCAGATGATGTCCTCCGATCCATAGAGCAACGCTTTCTGGATCCTACGATCGAGCGATGTGAACGGCAGATTGAGGCTGATCCTGTAGAACCGCGCCGCCTCACGGAGCCAGCGGTTGTAGTACATGATCATGTGCATGCCGCCGCGCTTCCAGGGCTCGATGGCGCCCTCCCTCAGCGACCGGTTCCGGTCAGGCACCACCAGGCCGGGGTCAATCTCCAACCGGGTCCCGAGGCCGTCGCACGTCGGGCACGCCCCGTAGGGGGAGTTGAAGGAAAAGATGCGGGGGGAGAGCTCTTCAAAGCTGAATCCGCACTGGGCGCAGGCGTAGAGTTCGCTGAACACAAGGTCGCTATGGGCTCTGGGCTGTGGGCTCCGGGCCGCCTTGCCCCGAGCCCCGAGCCCCGAGCCCCGAGCGATGATCACGATGCCCTTGCCGACTTTGAGAGCCGTCTCGATGGACTCTGTGAGACGGGACTTGGCATCCCGATCCAGCGTGAGCCGATCCACGACGACTTCAATGGTGTGGGAGCGCTTCTTGTCCAATGAGATGGGCTCATCGACCTCGCGCAGGATCCCGTCCACCCGCGCGCGCACAAACCCCTGACGTTTGATGTCGTGGAAGACGTCGGCGTATTCGCCCTTCCGCCCACGGACGAGCGGGGCCAGGATCGTGATCTCCGTCTGGGCGTGGCGTTGGAGCACATGGGTAACGATCTCTTGCGCGGACTGCTGGCTGATCGGGATAGCGCACCGGGGACAGCGGGGCTGACCGACCCTCGCAAACAGCACGCGGAGGTAGTCGTAGATCTCCGTCTGGGTCGCGACGGTGGAGCGTGGGTTGCCGCCGGCCGTCCGTTGCTCGATGGCGATGGCTGGCGAGAGTCCCTCGATCGCGTCCACGTCCGGCTTCTCCAGCCGTTCCAGGAACTGGCGGGCATATGCCGAGAGGCTCTCCACATAGCGGCGCTGGCCCTCCGCATACAGGGTGTCGAACGCGAGCGACGACTTTCCGGATCCCGAGAGCCCGGTGATCACAATGAGCCGGTTGCGGGGCAAGGCGAGATCAACCCCTTTGAGGTTGTGCTCCCGCGCCCCCCGGATGATGATGCGTGCTCCCCACTGCCGGGCTCCGCGGGGAATGTGCTCCGCCACTCCTCTAGAAAGATAGGAAGCTGGTTGAGAGGATGAGCGTCCTGCTGGGTCCGAGGCAGATGGTGGAGTGGTGGCGTGATTGGAGGACATGCTCAGGGGACTCTTCGTACCTTTTAACACCTCAGGGATTGCGGATTGACTGGTCGTCCAATCCGCAATTTCCGCCACACAGCATGGCGGATCTCCGCCACCAGACATGGCGGACTGCCACCGGACTCGCCAACGCCCTGTGGCGAGCGCCACGCATGGTGGAGGACGCAATCCACAATCCGCAATGCGAGGCGGTTTTGAAATGAGCTCTAGTATAACACTCAGGGGTCAGATCCCGCGCGAGCCATCACGCTCGTCTGCGAGACCTAACCCCCGAATTGACTGTGTTACCGCGTGATCAACGACGCCGACCGCGTCGGCTCCTTCGGCGCTGTCCACCTCGCGCCATTCGAGCCCTGGAAATGTCGCCTTGCTTGTCCACGAAGTACAAGTAGCCGGCCTGCTTTTTGATACCCACTTTTGCAACCTTTTCTGCCACGACGAGTCACCCCCTCTCCCTGCCTCTTCGGTGCTGACGCTGTTGCCACACCGGGTTGTGGCAACGAACCCCTCCGTGACCTTCGTTGTATCACTGCCTCGGAGGGGGATCCCAGTGATGTTGAAGAATCGATTCCGGTGATTCACCGGGTGACCGAATCACTGGAATCGTCTTGTAAAAATCACTGAAATCCCTCCTACGTGCCAATCTGGACGGCATCAAACAGCCGCCCCAACGTGGCGATCGCCGAGCGGACCGCCACCTCGCTGGTTTTCGGATTCGCGCTGGGCCGGCTCTCAATCCGGCACGTGAGCCGCCCGCAATCCCCTTCCACCTCAAGCTCGTGGACGTTCACGCGAATCGTCGGATCGGCGACGACCCGAATGCGCACCGGGGCGCGTGGGGCTACCCCCTCCTTGGCTCCCAGACGACACAGCGCGAGCGTCAGCGCAGCCGCAACGTTGGTGTTCTGCGGAAACGCCTCCACCGCTGCGCGGGGAGGTCCCTCAAAGATCACGGACGGACGCGTGAGCCGCTCCAACCGCAACCCCCGACGGCGGACATACGGGGCTCCGGCCAGCGCCTGTGGCGGTTTGCGGGTCGTGAGGGAGGCGCGCCGGATCTGTCCGACCGCGAACGCCTTCACCCCGTCCAATCCGGCGAGCGCACCGCTGGGGACGTACACCTTTCCTCGTGAGCGGCGCGCGGCCCGCGGCCACGTTCGGTCGCGCAACAGAGCGCCTACGCTCATGACAAACACGCTCCGGTTGGCGCGGAGCGCTCGGGTGACGACCACTCCGGCGGTCTCGACCGACGCGGCCTCGATGACCAGCTGGCTCGTCCGGATAAGTGTGGGAAGCGACACGATGGGCGGGCGGGCGGAGAGACGCCGCTGAAGGGCGAGGGCGTGCGTGCGGTCAACATCATGGAGCGCGACGATGCTCGCCGCATGGGCGTAGTCCCGATGGAGGGCGAGCGCAAGCTGTGAGCCGATGGTGCCGCAGCCCACCAGGCCGACGCGCACCATTACGGAATGGACGAGTCGAGTGGTGTCCCAACCCCGCGCTCCTCGGAGAAACTGCAGCTGTCAGCGATCACTTCTCGAACGCGATTCTGCCGGTCGAGCATGATGATCGTTGGGGCGAACGTCTCCAGCTCCTCGGACGTCACCTGCACGTACGCGATGATGATGACCTTGTCGCCCGCGGAGATCAACCGCGCCGCCGCCCCGTTCACGCACACGGTGCCTGAGCCGGCCGGCCCTTCGATGCAGTAGGTGACAATCCGCGCCCCGTTCTCCACGTCCACCACGTGGACCTGCTCATAGGGGACGAGGTGCGCGGCCTTCATCAGCTCGGCATCGAGCGTGAGGCTGCCCGTGTAGTGCACGTTGGCCTCCGTGACGATGGCCCCATGCAGTTTTGACTTGCAGACGGTCCTCAACATCGTTGAGTCGGTTGGCCTGTTGGGCCTGTTCAGCCTGTTCGTGTTCTCAACCGGTCAACCGGCTAAACCGGCCAACCGGATTAGTGGTATTCTCGACGAGATATTATGACACGTCGACGAGAAGATTGTCAATCAACCGTGTGCGCCCGATCCAGACCGCGAGGAGCACGGCGACCCGTCCCCCCAGGCGCTCCTGCGGCTCAAGCGTCTCGGCGTCCACAATCGCGGCGTACTCGATGCGGGCCGCCTTCGCGCGATGGATGAGCCGTCGCATCGCGGTGAGGATCGGGCCGGCGCGGCGCTCGCCGGCCCGGACGCGATCGCGGGCCGCGCAGAGTGCCCGATAGAGGACGCCCGCCTGCCCGCGCTGCGAGGAGGTGAGGTAGGCGTTGCGCGAGCTCATCGCGAGGCCGTCAGGTTCCCGCACCGTCGGCAGCACGTGGACCGCGATCGGAAACTGGAGATCGCGCACGAGGCGACGGATGATCAGCGCCTGCTGGTAGTCCTTTTGGCCGACGTAGGCGCGGGTGGGTCGCGTCAGCTGGAACAGGATCGCCACGACGGTCGCGACGCCGCGGAAATGCCCGGGCCGTACTACCCCCTCCCAGCGCCGCGCGAGCGGGCCGACCTCGACGGCCGCCTGAAACCCCTGCGGGTAGAGTCCCCGCAGGGTGGGCGCAAACACGATGTCGGCGCCGGCCGAGCCGGCGAGGCGGACATCACGAGGGAGATTCCTGGGATACCGCGTGAAATCCTCGCGCGGGCCAAACTGCAGCGGGTTGACGAACACCGTCACGATGACGAGGTCGTTCTCCGCAGCCGCCCGACGGACCAGCGAGAAGTGCCCCTCGTGGAGCGCGCCCATCGTGGGCACAAGGCCAACCCGCTTGCCGGACCGCTGAAGGCGCCTGGCAGTAGCTGCCATCCGGCTGACTGAACGGATCACCGTCATGAGGGGTCAGACACCTCCGCCGCTTTGCGAAGTGTCTGACACCTCGAAGTGGACCAGCAGTTGGGCGATGGTGTGGTGGAGGATTGGGTGGCGGACCTCAGGGGCGAGCTGCGCGAGCGGCTCCAGCACGAACAGCCGTTCGTGCATTCGAGGATGCGGGATGGAGAGACCGGGCTCCTCGATGACACAATCGTCGTAGAGGAGGATGTCCAAATCAATCGGCCGCGGCGCCCAGCGCTGCGACGAGGGCTGGCGTCCGAGCCGCCGCTCAATGTCTTGGAGCGTCTTGAGCAGCTCGCGCGGCGTGAGCGTCGTCTCAATCTCCGCCACGGTATTGAGGTAGGGGCCTTGTGGGGGGCCACCGACCGGCTCCGTCTCGCTGATCATCGCCATCTGGACCACGCGGACAGCCGGGACCGATGCGAGCATGTGCATCGCCTGGGAAATGCACTCGAGGCGCTCGCCCTCATTGGAACCCAGACCGATGAACGCCCGACTCATCTCAACCTGATTGCGGCTTGCGAATTGTGGCTTGTAGATTGTTTTGGTTCAATCCGCAATCCGAAATCCGCAATCCGAAATTTCCATCAGCTTAGAGGATTTTGGAGAGGCGGTTGACCGCTTCCTGGATCCGCTCGGTCGGCACCGTCAGCGAGAAGCGGACATACCCCTCGCCGGAGGGGCCGAACCCCACGCCCGGGGTCAGCACCACGTACGCCTGTTCAAGGAGACGCGCGGCAAACGCCATGGAGCGTTCCTGCGTGGGCACGCGCGCCCAGACATAGAACGTCGCCGCGGGCTTCGGGATCTGCCAGCCGGCTTTGGCGAGGCCGTCCACGAGGAGGTCACGCCGCTCCTGGTAGGTGGCGATCGCCCGTTTGAGCGGTTCCTGATCACCCTCGAGCGCCGCGATCCCCGCCCACTGGACCGGCTGGAAAATCCCGGAATCGATGTTCGTCTTCACCTGCGTGAGGGCGGCAATGAGCGCCGCGTTCCCGCACGCCCAGCCGATGCGCCAGCCGGTCATGTTGTACGTTTTGGAGAGGCTGTGGAACTCGATCCCCACCGTCTTAGCCTCCGGCAGCTGGAGAAAGCTCACCAGTCTGAAGCCGTCGAAACTGATCTCCGAATACGCGGCATCGTGCGCAATGGCAAAACCAAATTGCTTCGCGAACTCAATCGCTTCCTGAAATTGTTCTGCGGTGGCCACGGCAGCGGTGGGGTTGTTCGGATAGTTCAGGAACAGGAGCCTGGCTCTCCGCACCGCCTTCTGGCTCAGCCCGCCCAGATCCGGGAAGAAGCCGTTCTCTTCGAGCAGCGGCATCGAGACCACCTCCGCCCCGGCCAGGATGGCCCCGCTCCGGTACGGGGGGTAGCAGGGGTCGGGGACCAGGACGGCATCGCCCGGATTCGCGATCGCCAGGGGGAGGTGCGCGATGCCCTCTTTCGATCCCAAGAGCGGCAGGATTTCAGTCCGGGGATCAAGCGTCACAGCGAACCGGCGTTCATACCACCGCGCAATGGCTTCGCGCAGCTCCCCGATCCCCTCGGTGAAGCTGTAGCGGTGATTGGCCGGATCATCAGCGGCGCTCTTGAGCCGCTCGAGGATATGCGGCGGGGTCGGCAGGTCCGGGTCGCCGACCCCAAGGTCGATGACGTCCTTCCCTTCCTCTTGCAGCTTGCGCCGGGCCCGGTCAATTTCGACGAAGAGGTAGGGGGGCAGCTGCTTCAAGCGGTCAGCGTTGTGGGAGGCGGAAATGGCGCGGGTTGTCTCAGGCATAACGTTGCTGAAGGCTCTAGGTTCAAAGCTGAAGGCAAGGCACTTGCCTAGAGCCTTGAGCCTCCAGCCTCGAGCGTTCCTTTGAGGACATGAGACATGTCGTAGAACCCGGGCCGCTGGGTCGCCGCGAATTGAGCCGCCCGCAGCGCCCCGCGCGCAAACACCTCGCGGCTGTGCGCGCGGTGGGAGAGCTCCAGCCGCTCAGCCGGACCGGCGAGGACCACCGTGTGGTCCCCGACAATGTCGCCGGCACGGATGGCATGGACGGGGATGGACCCGCTGGGCTGCTTCCGCGCGGCTGCGAGGAGCTCGGCGAGCCGCCTGGCCGTCCCGCTCGGGGAATCTTTTTTCTGCCGATGGTGGCTCTCCACCACGTCCACGTCGAAGGAGAGCCCAAGCCGCTGGGCGGCCAGCTGCGCGAGCTCGAAGAGGACATTGACCCCGATGCTCATGTTGGGGCTCACGACGAGCGGAATCGTCTGAGCGACCTGCCGGAGTGTTCCGAGCTGAGCCTCTGAGAGCCCGGTGGTTCCGATGACTATGGGTTTGTGCAGTTCCCGCGCCAGCTGCGCGTGCGCGACCGTCGCGTCCGGGGAGGTGAACTCGACGACGACATCACCCTGGCCGATGGCGGCTCGCGCATCGCCGACGACGCGCAAGCCGGAACCGGCAGGCTGTCCCAGGATGGCGCCGTAGTCGCGTCCGATCGCCTCGTGACCCGTCGCCTCGAGGGCCGCGGCGAGCGAAAACACGCCCTCCGCCAGCGCGCACCGGGCAATGGCCTGCCCCATCCTGCCGCAACATCCTGAAATGACCAGTTTGAGTGCCATGGGATTAGCTTGTGATCTGTGCCGTTCGTCCCTTGCCGCTGGTCCCTGCCTTCAGCAGCCCGTACGCGCCCAGCGCCTGCCGAAGCCGCTCTTCATTCGCCTCAGACATCGCGCAGAGCGGCAGGCGCAGCTCCGGCTCAACCATCCCCAACATCCCCATTGCCGTCTTGACGGGAATCGGGTTCGTCTCCAGGAACAGCGCCTTCACGAGGGGCAGTAACTGCTGATGCCATCGAATCGCGTCCTCGCGCTTACCCGCCTGGAACGCCTCGACCATCGCCACGACGTCGCGGGGCACGAGGTTGGCGGCCACCGAGATCACGCCGGTGCCGCCGATCGAGAGCACCGGCAGCGTGAGCGCGTCGTCGCCTGAGAGCAGCGCGAGCTTGCCGTGCGTCACCTGCAGAATCTGGCTCATCTGTTCGAGGTTGCCGCTCGCCTCTTTGACCCCCACGATGTTCGGGACCTCCGCCAGCTGGGCGAACGTGTCCGGCTCGATATTGACCGCCGTGCGCGAGGCGATGTTATAGAGGATGAGCGGGATGTCAACCGCGTCGGCGATCGCTTTGAAGTGCAAATAGAGACCCCGCTGCGTGGGCTTATTGTAGTAGGGGCTGATCAGCAGGGAAGCGTCCGCGCCGGCCTCCTTGGCATGCTGTGTGAGCCGAATCGCTTCCCGGGTATTGTTGGAGCCGGTCCCGGCGATCACCGGGATGCGCCCCCGCGCGGCCTGAACGGTCAGCTCAATCACGCGATCGTGCTCGTCATGCGAGAGGGTGGCGGACTCCCCGGTCGTTCCGCACGGCACGATGGCGCTCGTCCCGGCCTTGATGTGCATCTCGATGAGCGAACCGAGCGCACGCTCATCAATGGCATCGTTGCGAAACGGTGTGACGATTGCGACCATGGACCCCGAGAGCCTCAACCCCATCAACCCCTCCTCAGCGGCACAGCCACGGTCCCGTTGAACACGACTGCGGCGGGTCCCTCCAGTACGACGTCGCGCACACGACGCGCTCGCGCACTACCTTCGACCCGCAGCGACACGGCGAGCACATCCCCGCTGCGCGTTTCCACCTCGATGCGGTGTCGGCCCCGTCGCGCATCCGGTGACGCACCGAGACGCGCCCCGTTCGCGCGACGGCTCAGGGCATACACCACCGCCGAGGCTGCAACGCCCGTCCCGCAGGCCAGCGTCTCGTCTTCAACGCCGCGCTCGTAGGTGCGGACACGCAGCCGGTTCGGCCGCCGCGCGTCCATCTGGATGAAGTTCACGTTGGATCCGCGCGGCGAAAACGCGCGGTGGTGCCGCAAGGCGCGGCCGAGCCGGTTGACGTCGACCTGATCAATCCGCTCGACTGGAACGACCGCATGGGGTACTCCGGTGTTCACGAACCCCAACCGGAGCGTGCGGCCCCCAGCGCTCAGGGCCAGGCCGAGCCGAAGGCCCGTCGGATCGGTCATCCGCATCGCCACGCGCTCACCCCGCACGGCTGCCGAAACCACACCGGCCCTCGTTTTGATCGTCACCTGTTTTGCGCGATCGGTCGCGCGCGGTCCCCTAGACGCTGGACGCCGGACGCGATCCGCGAGATAGCGCGCCACGCAGCGCGCCCCATTGCCGCACATCTCCGCTTCGCTCCCGTCAGGGTTGAAGACGCGCATCCTGATCTCGGCCACCCTCGAGGGTTCGAGCACCAGGACCCCATCGGCGCCGATCCCGGTGTGCCGGTCGCAGAGGGCCCGGCTGAGCGCCGGCCACTGCCTCCGGAGCGACGGAAGCGGGTGTCGGACCGTGTCAACGATGACAAAGTCGTTGCCGGTCCCCACCATCTTCGTGAACGGGATCATCGTCATGCGATCAGCCGCCGAGGCACCACGTCGTGCCGGACGAGATCGCGCCGGGTCTCCCGCCGTCGGATGAGGGCCCAGCGCGAGCCCCGCACCAGGACTTCCGCCGGACGCAGACGCCCATTGTAGTTTGAGGCCATCGCGGAGCCATACGCACCGGCGCCCAGCACGGCCAGCAGCTCCCCCGACCGCACCGCGCCCAGCCGCCGGTTGCGCGCCAGGACATCCGCGCTCTCGCAGATCGGCCCCACGACATCGTACCGTGCCGCGCCGTTCGAACCACCCGTCCTGCGGGTGGCTGGAATCACCTCGTGGTAGGCCCCGTAGAGCGCCGGCCGGATGAGGTCGTTCATGCCCGCATCGACGACGACGAACCGCTTGCCCCGAGCGCGCTTGACATACAACACCTCGGTCGCCAGGATCCCGGCGTTGCCCGCGATGAACCGCCCCGGCTCCAGGATGAGGCGGACCTGCAGCAACCGAAGCGACGGGAGCACCGCCGCGGCAAACTGCTGCGGGGTCTGCGGCCGTTCATCTCGATAGATGATCCCGAGGCCGCCGCCGAGGTTGAACCACTCGAGCGGAACGCCCAGCCGCCGCCCGTACTCCAGGACCGCCGCCGCCCGCCGGATCGCTTCGATGAACGGCTTCGCGTGAGTGATCTGCGACCCGATATGGATATGGATCCCCGCCATGCGGACGCCGGACAACGCGCGGAAGCGGCCCAGGATCGCCCTCGCCGTGCGCCGGTCGATGCCGAACTTGCTCTCGGCGATCCCGGTCGTGATGTAGCGGTGCGTGTGCGCCTCAACGTCGGGGTTGATGCGCAGCGCCACGCGCGCCACCATCCGCATGTGTCTCGCGATGCGGTCAATCGCTTCGAGCTCAGGCTCCGACTCCACATTAAAGCAGAAGATCCGCAGCCGGAGCGCCTCACGGATTTCCTCGGCCCGCTTGCCCACACTCGCAAAGACAATCCTGGACGGCGGACAACCAGCCCGGAGCGCCTTGTAGAGCTCGCCCCCTGAGACGATGTCAAGGCCAGCCCCCTGCTTCACGAGCACCCGCAGGATCGCCAGGTTGCCGTTCGCCTTCACGGAAAAGCAGATGAGCGGGCGCAACGGCCGGAACGCGCGCTCGAGCTTCCGGAAGTGCTCCACCAGCGTCTTGTGGCTGTAGATGTAGACGGGTGTGCCCACCGCGTCCGCAATGCGCGCCACGGGGACCCGCTCGCAGTAGAGCTCGCCGTTGACATGATGAAAATCATGCGGGTAATACATCATCCTCACACAGCACTACGCTGTTGTCCTCCTGAGGCGCGCCTGCCAGCGCTCCAGCGCCCGATGGACGAGGCGCGGGTTCGTGCTGCCAGCGCTCCGTTTGCGCTCGACCGACCGGCGCGGATCCAGCCGTGTGAGCGCCGAGCGGTCAAAGCGCGGCGAGAACCGTTTGAGCTCCGCCAGGCTGAAGTCCCGCAGCCGTTTGCCCGCCCGCTCCGCCGAGGCCACCACCTTACCGACGACCGCGTGCGCATCGGCAAACGCGAGCCCCCGCGTGACCAGGTATTCGGCCAGATCCGTCGCGCACAGCGCATCAGACTCGAGCAACCGAGGCAGCCGCGAGGTCTCGACCCGCACATGGCGCAGCAGACGTTCCAACACCCTGAGGGCGTCGTGGCTCGCTTCGACGGCGTCACAGACAAACCGCTTGTCCCACTGGAGATCTCGATTATACGACAACGGTAGCCCTTTCATCATGCCCAAACATCCGACGAGCTGCCCGATGAGGAACCCCGCTTGTCCCCGGATGAGCTCGAGGACATCCGGGTTCTTCTTCTGGGGCATGAGGCTCGAACCGGTCGCGACCGCATCGTCCAGCGACAGGATGCGAAATTCCTCCGTGGTCCAGAGAATGAAGTCCTCGGCTAAGCGCGACAGGTGCACGCCCAGGATCGACAGCGCCGACAAGAGCTCAAGGGCAAAGTCCCGGTCGGACACCGCATCCATGCTATTCTCCGCCACTCGGGGGAAGTGCAGGAGCTTCGCGACGTAGCGAGGGTCAATCGGCAGCGACGTGCCCGCCAAGGCGCCTGCGCCAAGCGGCAGCACATCAATGCGCGTGCGCGCATCCTGCAACCGTTCGACATCCCGTTCCAGCATCTCCACGTACGCCAGCAGATGGTGCGCGAGCAGCACCGGCTGCGCGCGCTGGAGATGCGTGTAGCCGGGGATCACCGCCGTGCGGTAGCCTGAGGCCAGATGCACGAGCGCGCGCTGGACGCCGCGAATGGCCTGCGTAAGCTGCGCCACCGCCTCCCGGCAGTAGAGCCGCAGGTCCAGGCTCACTTGATCGTTGCGGCTGCGCGCGGGGTGCAGCGTGCGCGCCACCGGGCCGACGAGGCGCTCCAGCATCCCCTGGATCTGCGTGTGGATATCCTCCGCGTCGGGATCAGGCGTCCACGCCCCCCGCTCAATCGAACGGAGGATGCGCGTCAGCCCGCTCACGAGGCGTCGGCTCTCCGCTCGGGAAATAATGCCGCAACGGCCCAACATCTTCGCGTGCGCGATGGAGCCGGCGACATCGTAGCGGGCAAGACGATAGTCCGTCCCGATGCTCGATGTGAACCGCTCAACGAGCGGATCCGTCCGTTTCGTGAACCGTCCACCCCATAATTTCCGTGTCATTGTGATCCTCGCTCTGGGCTGTGGGCTCCGGGCTGTGGGCAATTGCCCCGAACCCTGAGCCCTCAGCGTTTTTCATAGGGGAGGCCGAATAGTTTAATGAATCCTTCCGCGGCGCGCTGGTCGAACTGGTCCTTCGCCGAGTAGGTCGCCAGCCGCTCCCGGTACAGGCTGTGCGGCGACGCGCGTCCGGTGACGCGACAGGTCCCCTTGAAGAGCTTCACGCGCACGACCCCGGTGACGCGGCGCTGGGTCTCCTCGATCAAGGCATCCAAGGCCGCTTTCAGCGGAGTGAACCATAACCCTGAGTACACCAGCTCCGCGTACTTGGCCGCAATCCCCTGCTTGAAGTGCAGCAGCTCGCGGTCGAGCCCCAGCCGCTCCAGCTCCTGATGCGCCTCGAGGAGGATCGTGCCGGCCGGCGCCTCATAGACCTCGCGCGATTTGATGCCCACGACGCGGCTCTCCATCATATCGGATCGCCCCACCCCGTGCGCGGCGCCGACCACGTTGAGCCGCTCGACCAATGCAACCGGCCCGCACCGCCGCCCGTTCAGATGGGTGGGGACGCCGCGGGTGAATCCGACCGTCACAGCCGAGGGACGGGAGGCCGCGCGCTCCGGCGAGCGAATCGAGCGGTAGGTGTCCGCCGGCGGCTCGGTCCACGGATTCTCCAGGATGCCCGACTCGATGCTCGTGCCCCACAGGTTCTGGTCGATGCTGTAGGGGCTGCGCTTTGACACCTCAATGGGGATCCGGTGGCGCACCGCGTACTCGATCTCCTCGTCGCGCGACCGGAACTCCCATTCCCGCACCGGCGCGATGATGGCGAGCGCCGGATCGAGGATGCGCGCGGTGACCTCAAAGCGCACCTGATCGTTCCCCTTGCCAGTGCAGCCGTGGGCCACGGCGCGGGCGCGCGTCTCGTGCGCGACCTCCACGAGATGCTTCGCGATCAGCGGCCGCGAGAGCGCCGTCGCCAGGAGGTACTTCCCCTCATAGACCGCGTGCGCCTTGAGCGCAGGCCAGATGAAGTCGGTGACAAATTCCTTGCGCAGGTCCCGCACCACCACGCGGGAGGCGCCGGCTGCTTTCGCGCGCTTCACGGCCGCCGCCGATGGATCGCCCTGTCCCACGTTCGCCATGAAGGCGATGACGCGCCAGCCGCGATCGGCCAGCCACTTGACGCACACCGAGGTATCCAGACCCCCCGAATAAGCGAGGACAACTGTCCGGCTCATATGCGCATTGCGGATTTCGGATTTCGGATTTCGGATTGGTGGGATTTCCAATTCGCAATCCACAATTCGCAATCCACAATCTCAAGCGGCTGACACGATACACGAGAACTCATTGCTTAACCTCCTTGCCAAGCAACATCAGTAATAAGGCCTTCTGCACATGGAGGCGGTTCTCCGCCTGATCGAACATCAATGACCGGGAACCCTCCATCACCTCATCGGTGATCTCTTCTCCACGGTGCGCCGGCAGGCAGTGCATGACCCGACAGCCGGGGGCCGCGGTCTTGAGGAGCATCCGGCTGACCTGATACGGCCGGAACACCTTCAGGCGCCTTGCGCGCTCCGTCTCCTGTCCCATGCTCACCCACACGTCGGTGTACACGACATCCGCTCCGCGGACCGCCGCTCGAGGATCCGGCTCCCATCGCACGGCAGCCCCGCGCACGCGCGCCAGCCGCGACACCGATCGCCAGATGGCCGGATCAGGCCGGTAGGCGCTCGGGGGCGCCGCCGTGACGTTCACCCCGAAGAGGGCGCAGCCCTCCGCGAGGGAGTGCAGCACGTTGTTCCCGTCACCAACATAACACACCGTGAGCCCCTTCAGGCGTCCAAAGTGTTCCTGCATCGTGAAGAGATCCGCCAGCGCCTGGCACGGGTGCAGGAGATCTGAGAGCCCGTTGATCACCGGACACGATGCGTACGCGGCGAACTCTTCGGCATCACGATGCGCGAACGTGCGCACGACAATCCCATCGACATAACGGGAGAGCACCCGCGCGACATCGTTGATGGGCTCTCGCTGGCCGAGCCGGATGTCCTCCTGGCCCAGGTAGACGACCGAACCGCCCAATTGCAGGACCGCGACCTCAAAGGCCACGCGCGTCCGCATCGACGGTTTTTGAAACACGAGCGCGACGGTCTTTCCCCGCAAGGTCCCTCGGCCGTACGTCCGCTCGCGCTTGCAGCGCGCGGCGCGGCTCAACAAATCGCGCAGCTCCCGTTCGCTCAGGTCCGTCAGGGTGAGAAAGCGGCGTGTGACCATTGGGTCATTGATTCATGTCTTCATTGACTCATTGTCACGAGTGCCTCGTCGAGTATTGAAAGGGCACGTTCCAGCTGGGCCCTGGTGATCGTCATGGCGGGCAGCAAGCGCAGGACCCGCTCCTGTGTGCAGTTGATCAACAGCCCCTTGGCCCGGCAGGCGTCAACGATCGGCCGCCCGTCAACGGTCAGCTCGATCCCGATCATGAACCCACGGCCGCGGACGTCGCGGATGATCGGCACGCGCGGTTTCAGCGCGGAGAGCCGCTTGAAGAGATACGGGCTCAGCGTGTTGACGCGCTCGAGGAGCTGCTGCTTCTCGATGGCCTCGAATACCGCCAGGAGGCAGGCGCAGCCCAGCGGGTTCCCGCCGTATGTCGTCGCGTGGGTCCCCGGCGTGAGCGCATCCGCCACGGCGCGACGGGCCACCACCGCGCCGATCGGGAATCCGCCCCCGAGCATCTTCGCAAGCAGGAGCAGATCCGGCACAGCACCGCTGTGCTGATAGCCAAACCAGGTCCCGGTCCGTCCCATGCCGCTCTGGATCTCGTCGTCGACGAGGAGCAGGCGGTACTCGTCGCACAGCCGGCGCAGCCCGACGAGGAACTCATCGCTCGCCACGTTCACGCCCCCCTCTCCCTGGATCGGCTCCACCAGCACCGCGCAGGTCTTCGGGGTGATCGCCCCGCGGACCGCGTCCAGGTCGTTGAACGGCACGCGGACAAATCCCGGCAGCAACGGCTCAAACCCCTGCTGATACTTGGACTGCCCGGTCGCGCTCAGCGCCGCCATCGTCCGCCCATGGAATGAGCGCTCCATGACGATGATCTCATGGCGGCCTTGCCCCCACACCAAATTTTCCTCGGTGGGGGGAGTTGACGTATGTGGTGTGGGGGCGTGTCCCCAGCGGCGGGCCAGCTTGACGGCGGTTTCAACCGCTTCCGCCCCGCTGTTGCAGAAAAATACCTTCCCGTCGAAGGACACCTCGGTCAGCTTCTTCGCCGCCCGCGCCTGAAGCGGGTGGTAGTAGTTATTGGAGATGTGGATGATCCGACTGACCTGTCCGCGGATGGCTCGCATCACCCAGGGGTGGTTGTACCCGAGCCCGCTCACCCCCCATCCCGGGAAGAGGTCCAAGTACTCGCGCCCCTCGACGTCCCACACGCGGCTGCCCTTCCCCTTGGTGAGCACGAGGGGGCTGCGCACGTACGTGTTCATCACGTAGCGCTCGTATGCGTCAATCACGTTCTCGGTGGCCCGACCCATCAACTCACCCATCCGTGTACTGGTTCCCCCTCTTTCGCCGGAAGCCCCGCCCTTGGGCGGGGAAGAAGGCGAAGCGAGGGTGTTGCTGCGAAGCCGTGCCGACAAGGCAACGGCGAAGCAGAACATGGCTCGCCTCTGCGAAGCCGAACCGGCTTCGCTTCGGGGCGCAGCAGGGCTTCGGAGCGCGCTGCTTCGCCAAGGCTTCGCAGCCGCCGCTTCGAAGCGCGAAGCGCGGAGAAGGGGTTCCGCCCCACGGACGTCCCGGAAGGTGCCACGGGCTTCCAGCCTTCGCAGCCGAAGCGGCTGCTTCGGCGGAGTAGGCTGCCCGTGGGGCTCCACCGGTGTACAGGTTTACCAGTACACCCGTCAACGAAGAGCGTGTTTGTTATCGGATGATCTCCGTCCCGATCCCCCGCTTGGTGAAGATCTCCAGCAGGATCGCGCGGGGGATGGCCGCATCGATGACGTGGGTTTTCTTCACGCCGCCCCGCAGCGCGTCGATGCACGCCTTCACCTTCGGGATCATCCCTTCTTGGATCACCTGGCGATCGATCAGCGACCGGGCCTGCTTCACCGACAGCGTGGGGATGAGCGAGCCCGCGTCATTCGCATCCCGCAGGATGCCCCGAATATTGGTCAAGAGCACCAATTTCTCCGCTCTGAGGCGCGCCGCCACCTCGCTCGCGACGTCGTCCGCGTTGATGTTGTAGAGTTGATTCCCGTCGCCGATCCCGACCGGGGAGATCACCGGGATCGCATGGCGCATCAAGATCCGCCGCAACGGGGCCGCCCGCACGGTCTGGACCGCGCCGACGAACCCGAGCTCCGACGAGCGCGGATGGGGGCTCGCGAGAATCACCCGATGGTGCGGGACGATCCCTTCCCCGTGCCCGTCAAGCGATTTCACCAGCGCCACCAGGCGCCGGTTGACGTCCTCGAGCTCTTGGTTGACGACCCGGATCGTCTCGCGATCGGTCACCCGCATGCCGTCGATGAAGGCGCTCCGCTTCCCGCCTTCCGAAAGCTTCCGTGTGATCATCGCCCCGCCCCCATGGACGAGGACCGGCCGGATCCCGACGACGCTCAGGAAGACGAGGTCCTGCAGGATGCCGCGCATGGTACTCGCGTTGTCGATGGCGCTGCCGCTACACTTCACGACGATCACCTTCCCGCGGAAGGCCTGGATGTAGGGCAGCGCCTCGATGAGGATCTCAGCTTTTCGGATCGATTCTTCCATTGTGTCCGCTCGAACTATCAGCGTTCAGAAGTCAGACGTCAGATATCAGAGGTCAGAATTCAGATGTCAGAGATCAGATGCTGGAGCGACGCCGTTTTGCTTTGTCTGACTTCCGACTTCTGACGTCTGATTCTCAAGTTGAGTACCGCGCGTTAATCCGAACGTACTCTTCAGTTAAATCGCAGGTCAGCATCCGCCCTTCGGCGCGGCCGGCGTGCAGATGAATCCGGATCGCGATGTCCGGTCGGCGGAAGAGTTGGCGCGCGGCCGCCTTCCCCACCGGCACCACCGCGCCGCGCGCAATCACCCGCGCGGCTCCGATCAACACCTCGAGTTTCTGCGGATCAAACCGCGCCGCTGACGCGCCGACCGCCGCCGCGATCCGCCCCACGTTCGGATCCCCGCCAGCCAGCATCGTTTTCACCAGCGGCGAACACGCCACCTGGCGGGCGCACGCCTGCGCCTCCTGTTCGCTGCGCCCGCCCGCCACGCGGATCTCGGCGATCCTTGCAGCACCTTCACCGTCCTTTACGAGCAGCGCGGACAGCCGACCCGCCACCGCCAGGACCAGGCGCTCAAACACGCGTCCGCTGGACCCGCCCGGCCGAATGACGACACCCGAACGCCCGCTCGCAAGCGCAAACACCGTATCGTTCGTGCTCATGTCGCCGTCCACGCTGATCCGGTTGAACGTCCCCTCGACCGCCTGCTGGAGGATCCGGCGCAGCAGCGACGGCGCAACCGCCGCATCCGTCGTGAGCACGCAGAGCATCGTGGCCATCGACGGGGCGATCATCCCAGCCCCCTTCGCCATGCCGCCGACGCGGCAGGCCCGGCCATCGACAATCGCCTCGACCGCGGCCTCTTTGACGTGCAGGTCGGTCGTGAGGATCGCTTGGGCCGCGGCCGCGTGATGGGCGCGGCTCAACTGCTTCACGAGCAACGGCACCGCGCGTTGAATCCGCTGCACCGGAAGCCGGCGCCCGATCAGGCCGGTGGACGCGACAAGGAGATCGCCCTCAGCGATCCCCAGCCCCTGCGCTACCGCGCGGCTGAGCCTCAGTGCATCCTGCATGCCCGCAGGACCGGTGAGGCAGTTGGCGCAGCCGCTGTTGATCAGCACCGCGCGCGCCCGTCCGTACCGCAGCCGTTGTTGACTGATCACCACCGGAGCCGCCTGCACGCGGTTGGTCGTGAAGACGCCCGCGGCGCTCACAGGCCGGCCCGACGCGACCAGGGCCAGGTCCGGTTCGCGGCTGCGCTTGATCCCGGCGCTGACCCCGGAGGCCTGAAACCCCAGCGCCGCCGTGACCCCACCCGCGATCCACCTCATGATGGCGAATTTCGAACAACGAATGTCGAATGTCGAACAGGGAATTCGAAATTCGAAATTCGGCATTCGATATTGGAAATCGAATCAACACGGCGTCCGCCTTCAAACATGTCAGGCTAATCCGGTCGTCTCTGGAAATCCGTGCATGATGTTGAAATTCTGGATCGCTTGCCCGGCGGCGCCTTTTGTGAGGTTGTCCAAGGCACTCGCCACGATGAGCTGCCCCAGCCCCGGATCATGGACGAGCCCGATATCGCAGTAGTTGGTCTCCACAACATCCCGCAACTGCGGAAGCGACTGCGAGCGGAGCCGGACAAACGGGGCCTGCCCTGCGGGATAGGACGCCTCGAAGGCTGCGCGAACCGCCGCGAGCGTCGCCGTCGTGCGCACATAGATCATTGAGACGAGGCCCCGCGTGACCGGGATCACCTGGGGGACAAACGTCATGTTCGCCCGCTGGCCGGTCAGGCGGTCGACCTCCTGCAGGACCTCCGGCATATGCTGGTGTTCGTTCACCTTATAGGCCCGCAAGTTCTCCGTCATTTCGGTAAAGAGGAGTGCTGGGTCGGCCTTGCGGCCGGCACCACTCAAACCGGATTTCGCATCCACAATGACGCGCCCCTCCTCCACGAGCCGCGCGTTGAACAGCGGCAGGCAGCCGAGGAGGATGCTCGTCGCGTAGCAGCCGGGGTTGGCCACGAGCTGCGCTCGATGGATCTCATCCTTGTGGAACTCCGTCAGGCCATAGGCGATGCGGCTGCCGTTCAGGAGCTCAGGGTGGGTGTGCTGGAACTTGTACCACTGCGGATAGGCGGCCGGGTTGCGCAATCGGAAGTCCCCGCTCAGGTCGATCACGCGTTTCCCCGCCGCGAGGAGTGTGGGCACCGCGTCCATGGCGGCGCCGTGGGGGAGCGCGAGGAACGCGCAGTCACAGCTCGCGCTGAGGCGTATGGGGTCAAGCGACTCGATGGGAAGGTCTAGCTGGCGAGCGAATCGCGGGTAGACGTCTGAGGCAGGAACCGGGCGCTCCCACTTGGCCGAAGCGGCCAAGTAGGTAAGCTGGACCTGAGGATGTTTGAGGAGCAAGCGGATAAGCTCTTCACCCGCGTATCCGGTCGCTCCTGCAATAGCGACGCGTAGGCTTGACATCTATGAGGTTGAGTGGCTGTCATCTTATCACAGAGGCACAGAACAATCATCAAGACGCGGATGGCCGCGGATGTAACCTGTGGATGGCCGCGGATGATCCGCGGTAATCAGCGTCTGTGTTACCGCTTCGTCCACTGGAAGCGCTTCCGCGCCCCCTTGTGCCCGTACTTCTTGCGTTCCTTTTGCCGCGGATCGCGGGTCAAGAGCCCGGCCCCGCGAAGGGCCGTCCGGTGCGCCGCGTCCAGCTTCAGCAGCGCCCGCGCGATGCCCAGCTTGATCGCCCCCGCCTGACCCGTCAATCCGCCGCCATCGACGTTCGCGGTCACGTTGTACTTCCCCAACTGGTGCGTCAGCAGGAGCGGCGAGCGAATCGCCAACCGCAGCCCCTCGCGGGGAAAATACTCGTCATACGCCCGCCGATTCACCAGGATCACCCCGTTCCCCTGCACGAGGCGGACCCGCGCCACGGACTCCTTGCGCCGTCCGGTTCCGGTTAGAACCGCCGGGACGCCCGAGGGCGCTGACGAAACGTTCTCGCTCCCTGCCGGCTTCACCACCGGCGGTGCGGTTGGCACCTGCTGGGCTGAAACCGTCACGTCCAATCCGCTCGCTGTGGGTTCCTCAATCATGGTTCGACTCGTTTCACTCGCTCACCATGATCCTGAGCAAGGCCGCTATCGCGGCCGCGTCGAAGGATCATCCCTGCTTCCCTACTCCGACCTTACCCAGCTGAACCGGCTGGGGCTGCTGCGCAGCGTGCGGGTGAGCCGGTCCCGCATAGACCTTCAAGTTGCCCAAGAGGTGCCGTCCTAACGGCCCATCCGGCATCATGCCTTTCACCGCCTGGCGGATCACCCGGTCGGGATGCGTCTTCAGCACCCGGTCCAAGGTCTGGACCCGCAGCCCGGATGGATAGCCGGAATAGCGCTTGTAGAGCTTCTGTGTTCGCTTCTGTCCGGTGACCGCGACCTTCTCCGCATTGATGACAACGACAAAGTCGCCCGTGTCGAGAAACGGCGTGTAGGTCACCTTGTGCTTGCCGCGGAGGATGAGCGCGATCCGGCTGGCCAGCCGCCCGAGCACCTGGCCCGTCGCGTCCACCACCAGCCACTTGCGGTCGAGCGTCTTGACGTCAGGGATTGTGGTCGTCATCATGGTCGGGGGATTCTAACAGAACTCGACGGGGGTGTCAACCCACACCTACATCGGGTGTCCTCATTTGGAGGACGCGGATGACCGCTGGTCGCAACGCAGATGACCGCGGATTGATCTGCGGGCATCTGCGCAGGAATCTGCGGCGATCTGCGTCCCAACAGAGGACAGCACCCTGCGTCGGACACGCTGCGCTCAGCGACGACGGCGCTCGAAGACCCGCTGGAAGCAGAAAAGGCAGAGGCCGAGGATGAGGCCCCAGGAAACGCTCAGGAATACCCAGCCGGACGGTCTCATTTTGAAATTGCGGATTGCGGATTGCGGATTTGAAAACTCGTAATTCGAAATCCACAATCCGAAATTCGAAATCACCTGCAGCTCTTAGGGGGGGTCATCCACTCAGCTCCTGGATATGCCGCCGCTTGTGCAACACGGCCCGCAGGCTCAGGGCGAGCCCCAGGAACAGCGCGATGAGTCCCCATCGGGTCGCCAGGACGTACGGCTGGTTGGCCGGGTCCACCCCGCTCATGCTGATGGTCGTCTTCGCGTTGTCGTAGAACCAGAAGCCCAAGACAAACAAGAGGTAGGACGGCGTCACGTAGCGGATGACGAACTTGAACGCAGGATGCAGGCGGAGGTCCGCCCCATGGTGGATCTCGCGCCAGCCGCGCTCCATCCCAAACACCCAGCCAAAGAGGAGCACCTCCAGCGTGCCAAAGAGGACGAGGCACACCGTCCCTCCCCAGAAATCCATCTCGTCCACGGCGCCACGACCCAGCCACCAGATCGCCGGCTGGCTCAGGACGAAACTGGCCAGGCCAAAGGCCGTCACCGCCTTCCCGCGGGTCCAGCCGTACACATTTTGAAAGAACGCGATCACCGGCTGCGCGAGCGAGATGGACGACGTGATGGCGGCAAGAAAGAGCAGAAGGAACCACACGCAGCCGAAGAGATGGCCCCAGGGCAGCTTCTGGAACACGAGGGGCATGGTGACGAACCCCAGGTTGAAGGCGCCGCCCTTCGCGATCGCGGTCATCTCCTGCGGCCCGAAGAAGGCGAAGGCCGCCGGGATGACGAGCGAGCCGCCGATGATCACTTCGGCCAGCTCGTTCATCCCGACGGCGCTCAGGGAGGAGAGCGTGACGTCATCATCGGGTTTGAGGTAGCTCGCGTACGTCAGGATTGCGCCGATGCCGACGCTAAGCGTGAAGAGGATCTGCCCGGCGGCCGCGAGCCAGACCCGCGAGCTCGTCAGCACGGAGAAATTCGGATTCCAGAGGTAGCCCAACCCGTTGAGGACGTTCCAGTCCGGCCTTGATGGGTCCGGCGCACCGATCCAAAAGATCCGGACCATGAGTGCTGCCCCGAAGATGAAGAGCACGGGCAGGAACACCTTCGAGACGAACTCGATGCCCCGGCGGATCCCTCCGGCGACCACGATCAGGTTGAGGGCAAACGTGATCAGGAAGAAGAAGTAGGCGGTCCCGATGTTCACGAAGGTCCCGCTGGAGGCGAGCCCCTGAAACGACCTCAGGAAGGCGCTCATGGACGTTTGATTGGCCGCGCGGTCGTAGAGCCCGGCGAGCGCGAAGTAGCTGAACGCCAGCGTCCAGCTCTCCACGTACGTGTAATAGAGGAAGATCACCCACGGCCCGAACACCCCCAAGAGGCCGAGGTACTTCGCGCCACGCCAATGCCACATCGCGCCAAAGGCCCCGGCCGCGGTGTTGTGCCCGTGGGAGCCGCCGTAGCGGCCGATCGTCCACTCGACGATGGAGAGCGGGATCCCCAGGAAGAGGAGCGCGAGGAAATACGGGATCATGAACGCGCCCCCGCCGTTCTGGGCCGCCTGGACCGGAAACCGGAGAAAGTTGCCCAGGCCGACCGCGCTGCCGGCGACCGCCAGGATGATGCCGAGCTTCGAGCCCCACCGCTCTGTCTTCGACGTTGTCATCCGAATGTTCGTGAGGACGCGGATAGATCAGCGGTTATCCGCGTATGTGACCGATGTCAGGATCAGCCCGCATGCCGGAGCCGTCGTCCCGGCGAGCTGCCGCTTGCCGGTCCTGAGCAGGCGGCGGACCGTCCCCGGCAGCAGATGTCCCCGCCCCACATCGATCAGGGTCCCGGTAATACTGCGGACCATCGTATGGAGAAACCCATCCCCCTCAAGCTCAAGGTGAATCTCGCTGCCCCTGCGCTTCAGCTCCACTGCGGTCAGGGTCCGTCGGGTCGTGCCGCGCCCAGCCCCTCCCTGACGGGCGAACGCCTTAAACTCGTGCCGTCCCTCGAGCGCCGCGGCTTCCCGCCGCATCAGGGACAGGTTGAGCGGCGCTCGCACGTGGTGCACATAGGGACGGATGAACGGGGGGACGACAGGGCCGGTGAACAGGCGGTAGCGGTATCGTTTCCGGGAAGCGGTGAACCGCGCGTGGAACGCCTCCCCAGCTTCTTCGACCTGGGTGACGGCGATATCCGGGGGCAGGAGCTGGTTGAGAGAACGTAGGAGCCGTTCACACATCACAGAGGAGCGTGTCTTGATGTGCGCGACCTGAGCGATCGCATGGACGCCTGCATCGGTCCGCCCACTCCCCACGACCCTGACCGGCTCTTGGAGGATTCTGCTCAGGACTCGCTCAAGCGTCCCCTGGATGGTGGGCTTCAGACTTTTCTGACTTCTGACGTCTGACCTCTGATTTCTGTCTTGGACTTGCCATCCCGCATACCGCGTCCCGTCGTACGCGATGGTCAACTTCAGCGTCCTGGTGGGCATCGCGAGGATCAGAAGTCAGATGTCATGAGAATCAGAAGTCAGACGTCAGATATCAGAGGTCAGAAGTCAGAGATCAGATGTTGGAGCGACGCCGTTTTGCTTTGTCTGACTTCCGACTTCTGATATCTGACCTCTGATCTCTGACTTCTGACCTCTGATCTCTGACTTCTGACCTCTGAATTCTGACTTCTGAACGCTGACTCATTTGCCTTTCAGCAGCAACTCGGCGATCTGGACGGCGTTGGTCGCGGCCCCCTTGCGCAGGTTGTCGCCGCTGACCCACAAGGCGAGACCGTTCCGGACCGATGCATCCTTCCGAATCCTGCCCACCAGGACGTCATCCTGCCCACCCGCGTCAATCGGCAGCGGATAGGCGCCGTGGGCCGGGTCATCCACCAGCCGCACCCCGGGCGCTTTGCGCAGCACCGCCCGGGCCCGCTCCACGGAGAGCGGCCGCTCGGTCTCAATCCACACCGCCTCGGAGTGCGCGACGAACACCGGCACCCGGACGCAGGTGGCTGAGATGGCGAGATGCGGCTCCTCGAGGATTTTGCGCGTCTCGTTGACCATCTTCATCTCCTCCCTGGTGGAGCGGTTCGGAAGGAACGCATCCACCTGCGGGATGACGTTGAAGGCAATCTGCGCCGGAAGAACCGTGGACCGCGGACCGTGGACCGTGGACAGTTTTGGTTTCACGGTGAACCGTTCACGGCTCACGGTGAACTGGCGCAGCGCCCGTTTGGTTTCCTCATACAGTTGCGCCATGGCTTTCGCGCCGGCCCCGGACACCGACTGGTACGTTGAGACGACGATGCGCGTGATCCGGGCGGCCTGATGGAGCGGCGCGAGCGGGACCAGCAGGATGATCGTCGAGCAGTTGGGGTTGGCGATGAGCCCGTGGTGGCGCTTGAGCGCCTGAGGGTTCACTTCCGGCACGACGAGCGGCACATGCTCGGCCATCCGGAAGGCGCTGGAGTTGTCCACGACCAGCGCCCCTCGCTTGACCGCCTCTGGCGCGAACTCAAGACTGCGGCTCGCGCCGGCGCTGAAGAGCGCCACGTCAATGCCGTCGAACGAGCGGCCACGGAGTTCCTCAACGCGCCGCGTCGAACCGTTGAAGGAGATGCGCCGGCCCGCGGAGCGCTCGGAGGCGAGGAGGCGGATTCCCTTGACCGGGAACCGCCGCTCCGCCAGGACGCGCAGCATCTCGGTACCGACCGCTCCGGTCGCTCCGACGACCGCTACGTTGACGCGTTTTCTCATGCAACTTCACTCCTGCTCAATCCAAGCACATCTAACGGACTGGTCCTCTGAGAGAAAAGCGACAGTCACCTTGCTGGGTGGGATTGGTCTATGCGTAGGCGGCGACGGCAAGACAAAAACCCGCAAGAACGAAGGTGATGATGAACTGGAACCGATACATGGAATATTTATCTACTGATATCCGAAACAGAGCGAGACATCATCGGCGGTATTATAGACGACTCTGACATCGGTAACATTTGGACATGTTCCACCGCCCACGGTTTTGAGGTATGGCTGGTCACCCGGGTTATGATTCGCGGGAGCAATCCACGTATATTTGTTTGCGGCTGGGATAATTATATCCCCCGCCACATAGAGTTTCTGAGTTAATGGACCACCGCCGATCCCGACGTTGCCGCCGCTTGTTACTGATACCTTTGGAGAATCACCGGTATCCATTATCGCAAAGTTATCGCTTATATCCAGCCCGAGTCGCATCTTCTCTAAACCTTGACGAAAGAGACGAAAATAACTTCCAGCCGATCCAGAATAATTGCGGTCGCTGCTTATTATTCCCGCTACAGTCAGCAAGTCTCCCGGCTCCGTCGTCCCGATCCCGACGTTGCCGGAGCTTGTGATTCTGACTCGTTCCGTCCCATTTCCTCCTGTTGCTGGCGCGAAAGCAATACTGGTAGCTCCGCCTGTTTCGTTGATTGCCTCAATGTAACTGTTGGAATTAGATATCCCATTAGCGAATCTCAGATTAATCCCAGCGCGAAGGTTTGCCGTGTCAGCGGCTTGCGTATTCACGAGATTTACCAAGGCATTGGAGCCAATAACTAACCCCGTGTTTGGGGCACTTACATCGAACTTCCCGAACGGACTCGCCGTCCCGATCCCGACCTTGCCCCCTGCGGTGGCGGCCAGGGCGGTCGGCTTGCACTCCCCGGCGTCCGGGGCGCCGTTGCCGTTCTCATCGTACCAGTCGGTCCCGGGGGGACAGGTACCTCCGGCTGGATCGACCGCCGGGGTACCCGCCACGGCGAGCTTGGTGCCGGGGGCTGCGGCGCGGGTCCCGATCCCCACGCCGCCCTCGTAGATCGCGAAGGCGGAGGTGCTCGTGGAGCTCAGGGTCTGGTAGGCCCCCTTCGGGGAGGGGTAGTAGGTCGTCAGGCTGATCTCCTCGGCCACCACGTAGGCGGTCGTCGCCAGCAACACCCCCACCACGAGCCAGTCTCTCCATTGGGTTTCCATCTTACCTCCTCGGTTGTGCAAGACACCACTCATCCGGCAGACGCGTGAGCCAACGCTTGGACGACAAGATCGCCGACCTCCGACGTTGAATAGCCCATCTGGCCGGCGGCCAGGCTTTTGAGTTTCGTCGCCGTCACCTGCATCACGGCCCGCTCGAGCTCCTGCGCCGCCTTCGCCTCGCCCAACTGCTCCAGCATCATGCCGCCGGCGCAGATGGCGGCCAAGGGATTGATGACGCCCTGCCCGGCGTACTTCGGCGCCGAGCCGCCGATGGGCTCGAACATCGAGACCCCCTGCGGGTTAAGGTTCCCGCCGGCGGCGATCCCCATCCCGCCCTGGATCATCGCGCCAAGG
>OBEQ012002225.1_pt1 | contig 33002 bp, 27 predicted proteins | sample 1670901 | NCBI WGS metagenome assembly OBEQ01 (sample SAMEA104232315, study PRJEB22302) | groundwater metagenome | biome: forest; feature: aquifer; material: groundwater | place: USA | collected 2011-08-07 | depth 5.4 m | reverse complement strand
AGCTACGGCTAATGCAATATTGCATTGTGGCGGAAAACCAGTTTTTGCGGACGTTGATCCTAAAACTTTTAATATCGACCCAAAAAAAATCGAAGCAATGATTACCCCAAAAACCAAAGCAATACTACCTGTTGATTACGGCGGGCAGCCTGTTGATTTGGACTCTATTCTTAAAATAGCAAAGGAACATAACTTATATGTTGTTGAGGACGCTGCCCACACAATAGGGGCAAAATATAAAGGCAAAAATATCGGAACAATTGCTGATTTAACTTGCTTCAGTTTTCATCCCGTTAAAAATATGACAACTGGTGATGGGGGAGTAATAACCACAAATAATAAGGAATTTGCGGAGAAAATCATGATGCTTAGGGTTAACGGCATGGATAAAGAATCTTGGAAAAGAAATACTTCTACCTACAGCTGGGATTATGCCATTTCGGTTGAGGGATATAAATATCACATGAATGACCTGGCAGCCAGTTTGGGGATACACCAGCTTAAAAAATTAGATCTTTTTAGGAAAATCAGGGAAGAAATTGCCAACGTTTATGATAATCAGTTGAAAGATATTCCTCAAGTGACAATTCCCTTTAGGGTGCCCAACATCCAACATGCGCATAATATTTATCCCATACTGATTGATATAAAAGATTTAAAAATATCCCGAAATGAGATAATAGATAAACTAAAGCAATTTAATATTGGATCTATAGTCTACTTCAGGCCTCTTCATTTACAACCATATTTTCAAGAAACTTTGGGTTATAAAGAAGGTGATTTTCCAAATGCAGAATATGTTTTTGAAAGGTTGATCTGTCTGCCAATCTATCCGGGTATGAATAAAGAGGATGTTAAATATGTAACGAGCGTTCTTAAAGAAATAATTTTTGAAAATAGGAATTAAAAATTATAGAAATCATATTTTTTAATTAAATCTAAAGTTTTTTTTATACCGTCTTCTATACTGAATTTTGGTTCAAATCCTAATATCCTATTTGCTTTTGTGATATCCATTGGTCCTCTCCAGACCTGATAACCCTGAGGTTCTTTTATCTCATATTTAAATTCTGGAAAATATTGCTTTAAAATTTCTGTAAATTCTGAAGCAGCTCTGGCGTCACCTCTCGAGATGTTAAAAGTATTGCCTGCTGCCTCCTTGGATAGGATGCATTTGATATATCCATCTATCACATCATCAATATAGGAAAAATCTAAAGTTTCACCTTTGACTACCCAGGCTGGCTTTTTTTGTATCGCTGCATCAGTTAAAAGTTGGGTAACCCTATTGGCACAGTCTGTAAAACCATAGACTGATGTAGCTCGTACAATTGCCCATTCCTTTTTAGAAAGTTTTACAAAATATTCACCTGCTGCTTTTGTTGCACCGTATGTATTGACCGGGTCTAAAATAAAATCTTCTGATTGGGGTGTTTGCCTAAAATGACCGTAGGCCATGCTGGAGGATGCAAAAACAAATCTTTTGGCTGTTGACTGCTCAAAAACTGCTAGGGTATTAATAGTTCCTTGCATATTTATAGGAATCATCAAATGAGTATAATTTTGAGGCGTTCTTGCCATTGGCAGGCCAGCCAAGTGAACAATAATGTCTGGTTTAAAATCCGCGACAGCTTTTTTTAATTTATCCATATTCCGGATATCGCCTTTATATCTTTTGTCCGGCTTTTTGAGAATTTTTTTTCTTAAATTTAGACATCTTAGATAATAGTTAGGATTATTGATAAAGTTTAGATTCATATCAAAGGAAGCTGTAGAAAACCCCTCCTTACTTAGCCGGCCAATTAAATATGAACCTATAAAGCCTTCACCACCAGTTATAAATATCTTTTTCCTGTTTCTCATATATGTTTATGGTATACAAGTTCTACGTTTTGTAATATAAAATTATTTTTTTGATAAAAAATATTGGCTGGAATATTCTCTCCTTCAGTAGTGACAAATATATCATTGATATCCTGGGTTATTAAATAATCGACGGCTTTCTTTAATAAGTAGGTAGCCAGTCCCTTATTTTGATACTTTTGGCGGATTCCTAATAGATCAATAGAGCCGATTTTATCCTTAATTTTTATTGTGATTATACCTATTGCAGTTGATTGATCGAAGACTAAGAATGCTTCGCTAGCATAATTATTATATAAGCTGTTGTTGAGCCAATTTGTATATATCTTCCGGCTTTGATTTCTCCCCAAAGAACTATCTTTTGAATATCTGCTGGTTTTATAAATTGTATCGGCAAGTTGATTAAGGTCCTTTTTCTGTAAACCCTTTATTGATTTTAGCTTATTTAATATTTTATATTCATTTGGACAATCTTCTATATTTTTTTCGAGGAGGGAATTCAGATTTAATTTATAAGTGTTTCTGATGCTGATTAAGTTAAATCCGGCTTGTTGTAGGAGATTAGAATTTCTAGGAGAAAATATTGTAAAACAAAAAATAATTCCTTTTTTAATTTCTTTAATGGATTCAAGGACTATATTTTCACTTTCTTCATCTTGCAAATACAGTTTATAGACATCTTTTTTCAATATTTTTGTATCGAAAGGGTCCAAAAATATTTTCATGTTTTTAAGTTCCATATGTTTTTAAGACAGGCTTAATATTAAAAATCTTCAGTATGTAATAATATATTATTAAGAACGAAGTATAAAGACATAAAAATGGGTGTATGAAAAATACAAAATCTTTTCTGGATATTACCAGATAAAGAGAATCTATCAAAGGAAAAATTAAGGAAAAAGAATAGGGAATAAACAAATTTTTTTTAAGCCGGTAAAGAGTGGGCTGGAATTTATCTCTGCCTTCAAATCCTGCCTCACCGATAGTTTTTTTATTAAATATATTGTTCCTTACCCGCCAAGCAATCTTTTTAAGATATCTTCCAAAAGTATCAGCTGAATAATGGGTAATTGGATCGTTTTTGGCAATGGCAATAAGATCCTGATTTTTAGTCAGTAGGTAGAACAAGTGCGGTATTAAGCTCGGGATTTTACCAATTTGAGGAAAGGCCTTTTTTAGATTCTTAATATCTACCATGCATCCCATGGCCACCAATTCTATAAGAGGTAATGGTTTAGCTTTTGAAAAATCAAAAACCGTAAATTTATCATTTTCTGAAATAACAGGATATTTCCTGGTCATTTCTTTTAAAAAATACTGATAATTTATCGTTGACCTGTATATAAAAAACGAAAACGGATCCCCAAATTCATTAATGTATCGGTTGATAAAAGGATAGTTTTTGGGATTTTTATAACCTGAGGTTGTTATAGCTTTAATCTTCCTGTTTGATGCAAAGGCATAAATTTTTATCTTTATACTATCAGGATTATTTAATTGCTCATCACTGTCGAGATACATTGTATAATCACTTTTGGCATGTATAAATCCCAGATTCTTACCTGGGATAAATCCTCCTTCTGGGTTATCTATTATTTTGTAGCCCATTTTTTTTGCAATTAGTCTTGTTTTATCCTTTGATCCGCCGTCAACAATAAGTACTTCAATTTTTTTTTGAGGATAGGTTTGCTTTTTAATTGACTTTAGTGTTTTAGGGAGAGTTTTCTCCGAGTTATAGGTTGCAATAATGATACTTATCAGGGGATATTTCATTTTATTAGATAATCCACAATTATTTTTGATGGTGAAACTGAATACTTTACTTGGGGCCTTTCATATTTTTTGCTAATTTTGACCATATATTGACTAATTTAATTATTGATTGATTATATTATAATTGGTTAAATATGAAAACAAATAATCAAAATATATTAAATGTAGCAATAATTGGTTGTGGTGTTATGGGTAGTTTACACGCTCGTATTTACTCAAATATTCCAAATGTAAAATTAGTTGCCGTTTGCGATACAAAAGAGTCAAGCGGGAAGAAATTAGCAAGTTTTCATAAAATTAAATATTACTTGGACTATAAAGAGATGTTAACAAAAGAAAAGATCGGAGCTATAAGCATAACAGTGCCAACAGCACATCATAAGGAGGTTGCGCTCTTTTGTATCAACTGGGGAGTTCCCGCTGTATTGGTGGAAAAACCCCTAGCTTCGTCGGTGCGGGAAGCTAAATTAATAGCTGGAGCTGCTCAGAAAAAGGAAGTAATTTTAACCGTGGGTCATATTGAAAGGTTTAACCCTGCTATTTTAAAACTTAAGTATTATATAAAAAAAGGTCTTTTGGGTAAGATAGTCTCAATTGTTGTGAAGAGAGTTGGGCTTTTTCCACCCAGAGTAAAAGATATTAATGTGGTAACAGATTTGGCAGTTCACGATTTGGACATAGTATGCAGTCTTCTGGATAAGTTTCCCAAAAGTATTTTTGCAACAGGTGGAAAGGGAATTAACGCTGATAGAATTGATTACGCAGATATTTTTTTAGACTTTAATGTAACAAGCTGTTATCTGCAGGTAAATTGGATTACCCCAATTAAAATCAGAACCCTTTCTGTTACTGGAACATTAGGTTATTGCGAACTTGATTATATTACTCAGGAACTTATTTTATATAAATCTAATTACAACAACGTAGTCCCGGAAGAATTTAAAAAATTCGTGACTGCATTAGGGAAACCCAGAAAAGTTTCGGTAAAAATAAAAAAAGAAGAACCACTTAAATTGGAGATATTGGATTTTGTTAACTCGGTAGTCAAAGGAAATAAACCCTTAGTTTCTCCAGAAGAAGGTATAAATGCGGTTAAACTTTCAGAGGTTGTCTTGAAAAGCCTGACAGATAAAAGATTAATAAAATTATGAAAGTAATGCTGTTTGCTTATGATTTTCCTCATAAAAAAACGCAGGATTTTTTATTTAGATTAGTTGTTGAAGGGTATGAGATTAAATATTGTATAGCTGCACCTTGGAAAAAATTAGATATTAAACAATCTTTAATAAGAGTAGATCAAAAACATGCGGGAATAATACATCCCAGTTTAATTTGTGAAAAATTAGGTATTAAATATTTTTCTGCCGATCATGACGGTCAAAAAACAATAGAGATTATCAATAAAAATCCGGTTGATTTATATATAATTGCAGGAGCAAGAATTTTAACAAAAGAGGTTATAGAAGCTTGTGGTGGGAAGGTTTTAAATATTCACCCAGGACTTTTACCAGATGTAAGAGGATTGGATACTTTTCTTTGGTCAATTTATTATAAAAAACCACTGGGAATTTCTGCTCATTTTATCACTCCAAAAATTGACAGTGGCTTTCTTATATACAAAGAAAGACTGCCGCTTTATAAAAATGATTTACCTTTTGACATTACACTAAGGCTTTTAGAGCAACAGCCCGACGTATTAATCAAAGCATTAAAAATTCTCGAAAACAAAGAACTTAAAGATCTCGGGGATTTATCCAATGATAATAGCCCATATAATACAAAAATGGATACTGAGCTGGAAGAAAGTACTTATAAGCAATTTAATAATTGGCTAAAACTTTTTACAGATGACTAAGTTAATTCCTATTGCTAAACCAATTATTAGTGAAGATGAAATCAATGAAGTAATTAGTGTTTTAAGATCTGGTGAGCTTTCTCAAGGTAAGTGGGTGGAAAGATTTGAGAAAGATTTTGCAAAGTTTACCTCTTCTAAGTTTGCTATAGCCACCTCTAATGGTACAACAGCTTTGCATTTATCACTTCTTGCTTTAGGTATAAAAGAAGGGGATGAAGTAATCACAACTCCATTCACCTTTATAGCATCAGTGAATGCAATTTTATATGTTGGAGGCAAACCAATTTTCGTGGATATAGATCCTAGAACTTTTAATATAGATCCGGATAAAATTGAGGAAAAAATAACTTCTAGGACTAAAGCCATACTGCCTGTGCATTTATATGGTTTACCAGTTGATATGGATAAGATCTTAAAGATTGCAAAAAATCATAAACTATATGTATTAGAAGATGCAGCCCAAGCACATGGTGCAATGATTGGAAATCATTTAGTAGGAAGCCTTGGAGATCTAGCCTCGTTTTCTTTTTATTCAACTAAAAATATGACAACAGGAGAAGGGGGGATGATTACAACAAATAACGAGGTTTTAGCTAAAAAGATTAGGAAATTAAGAAATCATGGAATGGAAAAAAGATATTATCATGATATCTTGGGATTTAATTTTAGAATGACTAATATTGCAGCAGCAATTGGTATTCATCAGTTAAAAAAACTTAACAAATTTAACAAAAAAAGAGCTGAAAATGCCCAATTTTTAACTAAACAACTTTCTAAAATTAAAGAAATTGAGACCCCTTTTATTCCTGGTAATTTTAAACATGTGTTTCATCAATATACGATTTTAGTAAAAAACGGGGAAAAAAGTCGTGATGACTTAGCAGTATATTTAAACAAAAATGGGGTTGCGACTATGATTTATTACCCAGTACCGGTTCATAAGCAAAAATTTGTAAGAAAAATATATCCTCGCTTAAAATTGAAAATTGCTGAACAAATTTCTGATCAGGTTTTGTCATTGCCAATTCACCCGGCAGTTAAAAAAGAAGATTTAGCAAGAATAGCTAATTTGATTAAGGACTTAATAAAGGATGGTTCAGATTAAGAATTATTTAAGATAGTATCAACTATTATTTTAGACGGGAGCACTTTGACACTGATCCTTTTACTAATCTTTTTTTTGTAGTTTAATAAAAAATCTTCTACTATATTTAAATCGTCTTTGGCAAGGGTGGCATTTGAATATAAACCTTCGATTTGTTCAGTATACCTTCTAAGCAAAAGGCAAGGTTTGCCAAGGAAGTAAGCTTCTTGCTGATTGCTTCCGCCATCAGTAGCAATGAATTCACACTTTGATAATACTTTCATAAATTCTAAGTAGGGGATTCTAGGTACGGTTATTATGTTTTGGTTTTTTTTAATTTGTTCTAACAGATTCTCATTTTTTAAAAACTTTTCTGTTATAGGATGTAATACAAAAAGACATTTCATATCTTTCTTAGCAAAAGATAAAAGTAGATTTAGATATTTTTTAGCAAGCTCTTTTTTAAACATCATATGTTCCTGTCTATGTAAAATTAATAAAAAGAATTTCTGATTATTAAGATGGTTTAATTTATAATCCGCTTTTAACTTTAAAGTGCCTATACAACTTTCATATACAGTATTTTGGCCAGTGCTTATTTTGATCCCTCTGTTATTTTTGACATTATTAAGACACCAATCGTTTGGACAAAAAAGTATATCTGAAAGGTGGGAAACTACAAATCTGCAGAATTCTTCAGGGAAAGGCTCGAAAAAATTAAAAGATCTATACCCGGATTCAATATGTACAAGTTTAAGACCGTGAATTTTTGCAATTACTGCTCCCAAAAGAGCGGATATTGTATCACCGTGTACAATAAAAAATGAATTTTTTTTGTCGATATTTCTAAATTCACTCATAAAATATAAGTAAAAATTGCCAAAAGTTTTTATAGCCCAAATTATAAAGCGAAGGTATAGGTTATTTGGCAGCTTAGTAAATTTTAAGACATTTTTATAATAAATATCTTGCTTCCCGAGTATAAATTCAAGTTCATCAAAATTTAAAACATTTTGATTGGATGCTATTATTTTAAACTTTTTTCTCCTTCTTTTAAGTTCTCGAAGTACTGGAGCAACTTTAATTAATTCAGCAGTAGTGCCAATAAAGAAATAGATATTTTTTGCTTTCATTTGAGTTTAGTAAACCAAAATAGCCCACAAGCATAATCAGAATTTTCTAAGATATCTATGTCAATATTTTCAATAAACTTTCCACTATCGTCTATGCCTGACAATTCAACCAATTTAAGCTTTTTGAAATAGCTGATAATTTGTTTTGGAGAATGTATACGATGTGCATTAAAACATAGCCTTGGTTTGCCTACAGGAAGTGAAAAAAATAAATTTCCACCATAGGACAGAATTCGAGATAATTCTTTACAAGCTTTTTTTGTTCCCAATGGATCGAGGGGATCCCCATATCTTCCCAGGCCAATATGTTCAGCAACATGTAAGCAAGATAGCGAAGATACAGAGTTATCCTTGTATGGTATAGAAAGAATGGTTCCCTTCAAAGATTCAAAATTTTCTAAGCTTACATTTAAAGGACGAATATCAATAAAAGTTGTCTTTGTAATAGTTGAGAGTAATCCAACAAAAATAACTCTAGATCCTACATCTGTATGTGTTTTGGGTTTTGCGGAATAAATCTTTTTATAAGCCCATATATCCTGATAAAAATAATGGCTATCAAAAGGTGTCTCAGGGGTTTTCTCGCTTAAGATAGGATATGTATCCATCAATTTTATTGGTTCTGCACCCTTCATCTTTGAATAAATAATTATGTCGTGGAAAAAGTAGTGGAAATTTAAGATACCTGTTTTTAACTGGAGTAGATCTACAAGAGGAGAGGTCCATCTATAGACAAAATATCCAAAATCCTTAATCGGGTTATTAAACTTTCGCATAATCAAGTGCAATTTAATACGGACATTATACTACTGTTTGTAGAGAGATTTTAAATCCACTACGGCATATACAGCTTTCTTATCAGAGCACTTATACAAAACATTGCGCAATATGTTAGGGGAAAAAAGGTTGGAATATGTAGACATACCAACAATATGTTTCGACTGATTCATCAAAAGTGGGTGTATTAGTTCTCCTGATTTATTTTCCAGAAAACTATCCGCTAAGATTTTAGGCTTCTTATCGAAAATAATTCGATCTATTCCCATTTTTTGTTGATAAGAAATAAGAATATCCTTCGATGTCAAACCTCCTAAATCAATAAAACGGACATTTAAAGCCTGGTAGGCGATCATGCCGAGGTCACCAGATAAGACAAAATCAGAACTGCTAAGATGGTGATCAATATAATTACCAATTTCTTTTCTGCACATGGCCTCTTGTTTTCGCTCAACAAAATAAGATCTGACAACTATGCTGGAAATAATTGTTTGGGAAAATATGAGCAGCAATAAAATTATTACCCATCTTCTGGCTGATAGATATTTTATGGTAGAAGATGAGAGTATAACTGCAATAGGAAAAACATGAACTGAGTATCTGGCTCCATCAGAATGAGGACCTGTGACAAAAGTAATAATGCTTAAAATGATATATAAATATAAAAACCACAATTTTTTAATTTTTGGTAGGAAAAATGAGAAAATAGCCAGCATGGTAATTATCAGAGATGTTCCAATCCACACTAAAATAAGCTGCATAGGATGTGGCTGATAATATGTGGCGATCTTTTTAAAGGCAACAGCATTTGATAAAAATGAGCCATAGTATAAATACTGGAAAAAATAAAAACCTAAAAGTACCATTAAAAAAATTCCCGCTTGCAGGATGAAACTTTTTTTGCCGGAGTTTTTTAAGAAGAATGATTTATAAAACTCTGACAAAAACCAGACAAATAATATAACTACGGCCTCCATCCGTGTCAGTAGTAATAAGGCCATATTAAAGGTGATCAGTAAGTGATTACTCTTTTTTAAAAAAAAATATTGGTAGATGAAAAAAGTTACCAGAAAGGTAAAAAAAACTGTCTCCATCCCCGAGATAGTCCACCCGGAAATAAATCCATGTAACGGGGTTATAAGGGCCAGAAAAAAGGCCAAATACGGATTTTTTGTAAGTATCAAAATACTTTTGTAGACTAAAAGACTAATGCCTGATGCGGACAAAATATTTATTAGCACAGAGATAAGTTCTAAATTGGTCAGGCCGATTTTATAGAAGGCTGATAATATTAATGTAAACATTAGTGATGAGGCAGCGTTCGTTCTTTCTCCAGCATTAAAAACTAAACCATTTCCCAACGCAAAATTTGCGGCATATCTGTAGGTAATATAAGTATCATCATATTGGTTTTTAAACAGAATACCACTCCCCCTATAGAGAATGAGCACAAAAAGTACCGGAGCAAGTGCTACTATAAATTTTGTTAGGATATGCTTTTTGAGAAAAGAGGAAATCATACAAAGATTATATATAATAAATTGGTTTTGACAATAAGGCTTTTCAATGATAGGATAGCTGGAATTATGGAGAGAGGAAAAATTCTCATAACTGGTGGTACGGGGTTTTTGGGTGTCCATCTGGCGCGAAAACTTCTGAGACGAGGATATAAGGTTGCTTTATTTGATATCGCAAGCCTTGATGCGGAAGATCTCTTTGGGAAAGTATCGGTCATACAGGCAGATATAAGAGATAGAAAAAGTATTGAGAAGGCTTTAGAAAATCAAGACTTTGTTGTCCATGCCGCCTCAGCCTTGCCTATTCAAAGGTTTCGTAAGGCAATCTTTAGTGTTAATCTCGATGGTACAAGAAATGTCCTTGAACAATCGTTGAAGCAAAAAATCAAACGTGTTGTATTTATATCAACTACCGCAGTATATGGGGTTCCTAAAGAACTTCCAGAAAAGGAAGAGAGTACGCTTTCTCCAATTGGATATTATGGAGAGTCAAAACTTAAGGCGGAAAATCTCTGTAAAGCATTCATGAAAAAGGGTCTTTCAATAAACATTCTTCGCCCAAAAACATTTTTAGGACCCGAACGATTGGGAATTTTTCAACTGTGGTTTGAGGCAATATATACAGGGAAACGGGTTTTCGTTTTGGGTAGTGGAAACAATCGTTATCAGCTATTGGCGGTCTCAGATGTTGTTGATGCAATCATAGAATCGTTGGAGAGTAAAATTGATGGAGAAATCTTTAACATTGGAGCGGAAAAATTTGGATCCTGGAGAAGTGATTTGGGAAGGGTCATATCTTATGCACGATCAAAATCTAAAATAATGCCCATACCAGTCTTACCAGCACAAACTATTCTTGGCGTTCTTGAAAAATTTAATCTCTCTCCAATTGCTGCTTGGCATTACAAAACTTTACCAGTTGATTCCTATGTAAGTATAGATAAAGCAAAGAAACTACTCAACTTTCGACCGAAAAAATCAAACGAAGACCTTTTGCTTGAAAGCTACAAATGGTATGAAGGTCACCGTGGTACGATTATCAATAGGGTAGGTATAACTCATAGAGTTGGTTGGAATTTCGGTATACTAAACATTGTGAGGAGATTTTTATGAATATTGGGTTTGATCTTGATAAAATTTTTATTGATTACCCACCGCTGGTACCTGATTATATTATCGAATGGTTATACAAAAAAAAAGCTAATGGTGTGTTACTCTACAGAATTCCTCCCAAAGTTGAGCAATGGTTTAGAATCCTAACTCATCATCCAATCTTACGACCGCCTATTTCTAAAAATATTGAATTTGTAAGGAAAAAAGCCAGTAAAAATTCGGACGGTTGTTACTATCTTATATCCAGTCGCTTCGGCTTTTTAAGAAATAGAACCAATGAAATTATCCAAAGGTATAATTTTAATAAGATTTTTGATGCAATGTTTTTTAATTTTGCAAATGATCAACCTCACATATTCAAAAAAAGATTTGTGAAAAAACTGAAACTTGATTATTACGTTGATGACGATTTACCTCTCCTTCACTTTCTGGTAAAAGATATCCCAAAAACAAAGTTCTTTTGGTTGAATAAAAAAGACCATAAATCTATAAAAAAAAATCTTACTGCCATTACCCATATTTCACAAATGTTTAACAAATAACTGGATGCTTTCCATCTATTAACAATTTATATTTATCCAGGAATTTTCTTTATGGCATTATCTAAAATACGATTAATATCGAATTGTTTAGAAAGTTTAATAGCTGCATTTTTAAATGACTGATAACGTTTTTTATTACCTAATAAATAAGATATAGCATCAGCTAAAGACTTTTCAGAGTAATTAATAATAAGTCCCGAGCCTGTTTTTGGTATTAGGTTCGACATAGTGGTCATGTCAGTTGTTATTACAGGTAAGCCACAACACATATAAAGTTTAAGCTTACTCGGATCAGAAAAAAAACTGAAACTTTCTTGAATAGGTTTATAAGGAGCAAGTCCAATACTTTTTTTTGCGAGTATATCTGTCAAATCATAAAAATTAGCAATATACCCCCTAAAATCAATAAACTTACTAAGTTTTAAATTCTTGATTAACCTTTGTAACTTGTCACTGTCTTTTCCGGAGCCAATGACTGTTAGCTTAATTTTTGGATATTTTTTGATCAGTAATGGTATAGTTTTTATAGCTAGTTTTGGTCCGGCTGATTCTCTTAAAGCACCTGCATAGACAATGTTATATAAATTTATTTTCTCAATAGAGCTAATTTTAATTTTTTTTGTATCATAGCCAATTGGTACAATGGTAAACGGAGCACTGTTTGTAGAGGTAATTCCAAACTGTTTTCTTCCCGCAATTTGTTCCCCAGTCATCATCCAATTATTATCTGAATACTTGCAGGCAAATTTATCCATAAGATGATAGAGACTATTTAAGAAAGAATTAGAAAAGCGTCTCGGAACAAAATCTACAGAATAATAAACCAATCTTTTTATAAAAAATAATCTTAGTGGAAAAATGGAAATGAATGACAAATTTGCTGCAGCAATACAAAGATCATAAGCAAAACCAGATTTAAATATACAAAAGTATGTAATTAGAATATGATATAAATATTGAATCCAATCAGGTCCTCTTAAAATATAAAACTTAAATTGTTTAATTTTCTTCCCATCTTCATATAAAGTTAAATAACTGTTGCGGGAACCAAATTCTGGAAAAGGATGTGCTATATGAAAAATTTTTTTAACTTTGTTTTTTAAGTAGCTAATTATTCTTTGATCGGTATCCTCATTCTCCTCAGCTCGATAATTATAATAATTTATTAAAAGTATCCTAGTTTTATCTTTTGAAAGATTCATAATTTTAGCTAAATTTTTTATTTTTTGAATAACTAGAGTTACTATTATATACTCTACGTATGTTTAAACAACATTTAATGAGTCCTTTAAAAATCTTAGTATCCTTTATTAATGCACTTTACTTTTCAAGATTTACAGTTAGAGGAAGAATTTTACCAGGCTTTGTTCCTAAAAAGAATGATTTTGTTATTGATCTTGGCGGAGGAGATAAACCTTTTTGGCGGGCAGATGTAGTTTTAGATAATTCAAATTTAGGTAATGTGCAACGATATAGCTCCTCAGATATTATCAGGAATCTTGGATTTTATATTGATAGTGATATTATCAAGACCCCTTTTCAAGACAAAACATTTGATTTCTCTTTTTGTAGCCACGTTTTAGAGCATGTACAAAGACCGGATTTAGCTATTAAAGAAATTATTCGTATCTCCAAAGAGGGCTATGTAGAAGTTCCGAATGGGATTATGGAAATGATTTACCCATATCAAGGCCATCTTTGGTTTGTTTTTAAGGTTAAAGATGAATTAGTTTTCATAAGGAAAAGCAAAGGAATGCATCAAAATTTATCTATTGCTAATGCTAAATATATTTATTTAGCTAAACTAGTGAGTACTCCATTTATTAATTTTTATTGGAAGACAGATATCAAATACAAAATAATTGATGATTTGAAGACATCAGAAAAATTCTTTCCCTTGCATGTAGATAACTATAAACAGCCATTCTATATTCACAACACCTATATATTAATGATTAAACTACTAAGAAAGATGTTTTATAAAAACAAGAACGGGGAAATTGAACTTCTAAAAGAAGGATTAAAAATAAAGCACTAAAATGTCTAAAAGATTAGCAGTAAAATTAGCAATGGCCCAAATTTCCACGGATCCAGGAAATATCTCAAATAATACACAGAAGATCATACATTATGTAGAAAAAGCAAAAAAGGAAGGGGCTGAGATTATAATTTTTCCTGAACTTGCCATTCCAGGTTATATGTCTTTGGACCTTATGCTGCATCAAAAATTCGTGGCTGAGAATTTAGAAGCCTTACAAAATATTACAAAGCATACAAAAAATATTTTGGCGGTAGTTGGATTTATAGATCAGGATAAGGGCAAAATTGGTCCTGATGGGACACCTACTAGATATAACTCTGCAGCGCTGATCTGTAATGGAAAATTATTGGGAGTTGTGGATAAGACTTTGCTTCCTGACTATGATGTTTTTTTTGAAAATAGATATTTTAGTCAGGGCAGAGGAAGAGAATTAATTGAATTTTTAGGTATAAAATTGGGGATTCAAATTTGTGAAGATCTCTGGGATGAAAATTATCCTATTAAGGTGTCAGAAGACTTAGTTAAAAAAGGCGCGGATATTTTAATAAATATTTCAGGATCACCATTTTATATCGGTAAAAGATTGGATAGAGAGAAATTGATAAAAGCAGTAAGCTCTAAGTATAAAGTTCCTTTTATTTATGTAAACACTGTAGGAGCTCAGGATGGTTATGATGGTGAATTGATCTTTGATGGCCAAAGTATGGTGTTTGACGGAAGTGAAAGATTAATTTATTTAGGAAAAGAATTTGAAGAAGAATTAATTTATATAAATACTGAAGAATTGTTTGGTAGGCAGAATAAAGAAATAAAACTTCCAAACTATAATGTCACTGAAGAGCTATTAGGAGCCTTAAAATTGGCAATTAAGGATTATTTTAGAAGAACAAATTTTAGAAAATCTTTTATTGGACTTTCGGGGGGGATAGATTCTGCAGTAGTTGCTGCGTTAGCTAAAGAGGCATTAGGAGCTGAAAATGTTACAGGTATTTATATGCCATCACTGTTTTCCAGTAAAGAAAGTTTGGAAGAAGTAAAGAAAATTACAAGCAATTTGGGGATGGAATTAAAGATTATTCCAATTGAAGGAATCTTTAAAAATAATTTAGAAACTTTAAAAAAGGAGTTTAACAACTTATCTGCTGATGTAACAGAAGAAAATATTCAAGCTAGAATAAGAGGTATGATCCTGATGGCCCACGCCAATAAATTTAATGGACTAGTGATAAGTACGGCAAATAAGACTGAAACAGCATTGGGATATACAACTTTATATGGAGATATGTGTGGTGCAATCGCCCCCCTTGCGGATGTAAGTAAGTTAAGAGTTTATGAATTGGCAGAGTTTATTAATAAGAAAGCCAAGAAAGAAATTATTCCCAAAACAACTATTGAAAGAATTCCTACTGCAGAATTAAGAGATAATCAAACAGACGAAGAGTCGCTAGGTGATTCATACGAGTTAATCTCTCCCTTAGTTGATGAAATTATAGAAGAGGGAAGATCTTCTTTGGAACTTTCAAAAAAATACCCTAAAGAACTTATAGATAGAGTTTTTAATTTAATTAATGTAAGTGAGTATAAAAGGAGACAAGCAGCTCCCGGCGTTAAGGTTACTAAAAAGGCTTTTGGATTAGGCAGGAGAATTCCAATTGCCCATAGTTTCAAAAATTAATTAAAGTATAATAAATAAAATGAAAATTTCAGTGATCGGGTTGGGAAAATTAGGATTGCCATTGGCTGTATCAATTGCTTCAAAGGGTTTTTCTGTTTGTGGAGTGGATATTAATCAAAGCGTGGTTAATAACTTAAGCCAAGGTAAAACTTTTTTAAAAGAACCTGGGTTACAAGAGCTGATTAATAAAAACAGAAGCAAAATTAAAGCGACTAGTGATATTAAAGAGGCTGTATCAAACTCGGATATAACCTTTATTATTACTCCTACACCCAGTCAAAAAAATGGTTACTTCTCTCTGCAATATATAAATAAAGTAATAAGAGAAATAGCAAAAGTCTTAAAAATTAAACAAAACTATCATTTGGTTGTTGTAGTTAGTACTGTGATGCCAGGATCAACAGACAAGATAAAGAAATTATTAGAAAAATATTCAGGGAAAGTCTGTAATCAAGCTTTTGGTTTATGTTACAACCCCGAGTTTATTGCCTTAGGAAGTGTAATAAGCAATCTTTTGAATCCCGACTTTATTTTAATAGGGGAGTCTGATAAAGAGGTTGGAGACATTTTAGAAAAATTTTATAGAAAATATTGTGATAATAGGCCAAAGATTGCTAGGATGAATTTTGTCAATGCTGAACTTACCAAAATTTCAGTTAATACTTTTGTGACAACTAAGATTTCATATGCCAATATGCTTTCTGAGATCTGCGAGAATTTACCTGGTGGTAATGTTGATGTTGTTACATCTGCACTAGGATTAGATTCCAGAATCGGAGGAAAGTATTTAAAGGGTGGACCGGCGTTTGGTGGACCATGTTTTCCTCGCGACAATATAGCTTTTATCAATTTAGCCAAAAATCTTAAATCTTCATACAGCATTGCTGCTTCAACACATAAAATAAATATCAGACAAACAGAGCGATTAATAGAAATGGTAATGGGATTTATAAATAAGGACTCAAAAGTAGGGATACTGGGTTTATCATACAAACCATTTACCGATGTAATTGATGAGTCGTCCGGATTGCTTTTAGCACAAGCACTTAAAGTAAAGCGGGTTAAATTAAATTTACATGACCCTCTTGGTTTGGAGAATGCTGAAAAAGTATTAGGAAGCAGTGGAGTAGAGTATATGAAAGATCTGAAAGATTGTGTTACAGCATCTGATATTTTGGTAATTACTACCAATTGGCCCGAGTTTGGAAAAATTAATCAAAGTTGGTTGGAAAAAAGACCGAAAGTTATAATTGACCCTTGGAGAGCAGTTAACACAAGTAATCTTACAAAAAATGTTACTTATCTTCCTTTGGGATTGAATCTGTAATATACTAACAAGGATGTCAAAAGAAAAGCACTTGTTCATTATTTCTCTTTTGCTGATTCCACTAATTTTAACAATTATTTGGTTTAGAAACGGTTTAATACATGGGGGCGGAGAAGAAGGGATTTTATACTATAATTCTCAAAAAACTTTTTTGCTTTCTACATCCACTTGGGCGGAATTTGAAACAGGGCTGTTTGTATCTAGCTGGTTACAACGGGCTCCGGTTATGTATTTATCAAACATTTCCCAACAAGCCGGGCCCCCCCCAATTTTGTTCCAATCAACCCTTTTTTACATACTTATGGTAACCGGAATATTATCGGTTTATTATTTAACGTTAAACTTGCTATATCAGTACAAAGAAAAATTCCAGGTCTCTTTAATATCCGCTCTTTTTTACCTATTTAACCCTTTTAGCTTCAGCCAGGTGTGGGGGAGAGGTTTATCAGCACAATACTACGGCTTTGCTCTTCTTCCGTTATCCCTTTTGCTTTTTCATTTAGGCATTAAAAGAAAGCAATACATATTTGGATTACTGCTTGCTTTAATTTCTACCATAATGGCCACGGCATATGAGTGGTTGACTTTTATAGTTGTTTACTGGCTTATATTACTGATTTATTCTGCTTTTCACATAATCACTTCAAAAGAGAAATTCAGAGGAATTTTTTTTAATGTGACATTTGTCTTTTTCATTTTTGTAGTTTGGTGCCTTTTTAATTCCTGGTGGTTTATACCCTTATTTTCATCTTCAGGCAGTCAGTATTCGGCAAACATTTCCGGTCTTGAAGAAAATTTGGGAACACTACTGGGTGTCAGCAGAAGTTTTACACTGGATGTGATTGTTCGACTTCTTCAAAATGGGTATTTTTTTGATTCTACAGCATACAGTCAGGTTTATTCAACACTCCCTTTTCAGCTAATAAGCTTTATTCCGTTATTCTTTGTACTGTTTGGTTTGGTAAAAATTTTCAGAAATCCTGAACTGGAAAAGTTTAAATTTTTTGTAGTTTTGTTAGCTTTAGGTCTAATTATATCACTAGGGGCTAATCCTCCTTTTGGATGGTTGTTCATTTGGTTTTTTAAACACTTTACTGTGTTGCAGGCATTTAGAAACCCATTTGAAAAATTTGGCCTTGTTTATGTTTTAGGTTATTGTCCTGTATTTGCGTACGGGTTGGTCTCTTTTTTAGAAAAGAAAAGATTCAAAAATTTAACACTTATTTTGATTCTTTTTTTGACGTGTGTTATTTATGCTTGGCCAATGTGGACGGGTAGAGTGATTGCTGGGTACGATAAAAAGATTGGTCTTGATGTGCCGACATATTATAAAGATTTACGAAATTGGTTAAATGATAATGATAATGGATATAGATTATTAATGACCCCTATTTGGAGTGGCGATTCTGCTTTTTATCAATGGAATAATGCAGCAAGGTATCAAGGCAGTGATCCAATGCTTTTTATGTTAGACCAAAACGTAATTTCAAATGGTGCACACGGTGTTTATTATTTTGATTTTATTTCAAGTATAAGGAAGTATATGGAAAGGGAAGATATAGTCCCGGCCCTTTCTCTAATGCGAGTAAAGTTTCTTGTAGATAGAACTGATGCAATCATGGCAACCAATGGTGAGAAAAACCAGATTAATTTTTTGACCTCGAAGATTTATCCACCTTTGGGTGTAGATAATTCTTCTAGAGTAATTTGTCAAAATCAGGTAGCGGATTCTAAAACTAACGATTTAGCTTGGTTAACTTGTCATATTGATTCTGAGAATATGGATTTAAGTAAGGTTAGGTATTTATACATGAGAGTAAAAATTGATTCTCCTGCCATCTTGCAAGTATCATTGAGGGATACTAGTGATAAGAGGATTGGATGGGATGGGCGGGTAGATCAGGATTATAGGACTAATACTAATAGTTGGCAGTATATTATCCTACCACTGCGATCACCAACACAAAATGATAACAATATAGATTTAGGTAAGAGTAACATACTAGAAGTATGGGCTCAGCCTAATGATAATCAAAAAAAATCAGTTAAAGAAATAAGTGTTTCAGAGGTTAGATTAGATTCAGGTACTGAAAAAGAAATAAATGAATTCAAAAAAATTGAACAGTTCGGCAAGTTAGTGGTGTATGAACCAACTAATTTTAATTCGCCTCCAGAGTTTGGAAATTTATCTTCGCTAGATTATGTTTCAAACCTTGTACAATTATTTAAAGAGGCAGAAGAAAAAAGAAACTTAATAGACAATAAGGGTTTTATTTTAATATCACAAAACCCTCAAAAGAATTTGGAAGAATTACCTAAAGAATCACCTTTGCAATTAATAGATAAGAACAAAATTTCTAATACTAGATATTGGTTAAAAATTAGAAAAGAGGATAATCAGGGTTTGATAATCCTTAGTAAAACATATGACTTTAATTGGAAGATAATACCTAATATAGGTTTGGGGAAACTTAAAGGAAATTTATTAGATGATATAAATCTTTTGAAGGCAACTACCTTAGATGAAAAGAATCATTACGTAGTAAATGGATATGCTAATTTATGGAAGGTGGATGGTAAAAACAGCGATTATGCAATTGTGTTTATGCCACAAATAATTGCAGATATCAGCCTGAAGATTTCAAAATTTGTTACTGTTTTAGCCATAGGAATATTAGTTGCTTTGGCTGTAAGAAAAATTGTTAAAAAACTCAATTAATAAGAAACAAACTCATTTTTACCTGAAGTAGCGGCTTTTTGAATAGTATCTAAAACTCTGATAGTATTTACTGCCTCATCTACTCCTGGTAGCGGCCAATGAGATGCTGTTATATCTAGCAAATAATCATTCATAATTTTTACCTCTAATGTTGTTGTAAGGGTTTTATTATTTGGCAGCTCAATAGATTGAGGATTTAATAGACCTTTTTTGCAAAAAAGTAGTTTATCGATTTTATTATGGCTAACTAACTTCCCCTCCTCTCCTTCGACTATTAAATCGGTTCCATTATATTTTCCTGGAGAGCTAGCATCTAATTTGATAAAACCTAGAAGACCAGATGTAAATTTTAATACTATCTCGTAAGAGTTGGGAAAGGCGGAATTACTTGTTGTTTTTGCTTTAACACTAATTACAGATTCATTAGATATCCAACAGGCTAAATCAATAGCATGAGAGCCTCCAATATATAAAAAATCTTTATTTTTATTCGCAGGAGTTCTTTGCTGGTACTCAGTTGCATCATGTAAATAAGTTGTCTCAATCCGGGTAATTTTTCCAAGGTTCCCTTCTAAAATTCTTTTTTTAGTTTCTGCAAATGTAGGGGTTATTCTATAATTTTGAGCAATTATTAAAGGCGTTTTATATTTATGTGCTAAATCTTGCAAATATAGAGCATCTTTTAAATTTGTAGTAAAAGCTTTTTCACAAAAAACTGCTTTTTTTCTTTGTAGCGCTTTTGCAACATATTCTGTATGTACATCATCAGGAGTACAGATATGAACTAAATTAGCCCAATCTAACCCCTCTTCTAAATTATCAAATACCACTACATTTTTTTGTTTTCTAAAAGGTTTAGTTGAATTAGGGTTATTACTGTATATACCAACCTTATTTCCTAAATTAAGTTGTGCCTCTAAATGCCTTCTTCCGGCAACCCCAATCCCAATTATAAGCGGTTTAATATCTTTTAATTTCTGCACCATAGTCTATGATATTATACACAAATCAAAATAAGAAAATTAACATGAAAGCATTTTCTATACGCCATGGTGAGCAAAAATATCCTTATAATGAGGAAGGGAAAAAAATGGTCTCTGGTGTTAACGCTCCCTTAGTTGATTCAGGCAGGGTGCAAATAAGGGAATTGAGACAAGAACTAAACAGACAAAATATATCCTTGGATGCCATATATAGAAGTCCTCTTTTGAGGGCTGAGCAATCAGCAAATGAATTAGCTGGTGAAGATCTGATTGCTATACATGAAGTTGATGGATTAAAAGAAGGTTTTCCTAATAGCGCTGAAGGTCACACTTATGAGGAGTTGGAAGCAATAGGAGGGGATATATATGCCCATCCTTTCAGTCCAGATCAGGAAACTTTAGAACATCTTGTTCAAAGGACAAGGGATGCTATGGAATTTATTTTACGTGATGTTAAAGAACGTGGATATAATACAATTGCGATCGTTGAACATGGAGACCACCTTTGTGCTTTGGATTGGAGTATAAAACACGAAGTTCCCCCTCCTACTTATGCAGAAATGAGGGATTCTTATTATCCGCAAAAAGGTCAAGCATTAGAATATACTCTGGATCCAAATTTAAAATTAGAGGGTGAAGGAAGAATTATTACAACAGAAGCTGCAAAACAAACCATTGAAGGTTTTAGGAGTTCTCCCCAGAAGGAAGTAGAATAATCTTTTAAACTTCTGAGTTTTTGATTATTTTAAAATCTGGTAGAGGAATAACAAAGTCTGATTTTAATCCTCTTGCTTTTAGCTGTTCCATAATTGGTTTAGCATAATGCCAGGCCAATATAACTACATAATCAGGTTGTTCATCAATAAGTCTTTGATTATTTACTATTGGAATATGCTTACCAGGTAAAAACATATTTAGTTTTAGAGAAGTTGGTTGTTCAGCTAGATACGGAATAAGTTCATTATCTACTCCATAATAATTTAAAAGAGTTGAGGCTCTGGCAGGACTTGAATTTCCTGCAATAGATTTGCCAGATTTTTTGGTTTTGATTAAGAAATCCATAAATTCCAAACGGGCTTTTTTGACACGATTGGCAAAATGGGTAAATGTTTCTTTTTTCCCTAAACCAAACTCTTCCTCTAGCTTCAGAAGTTTTTTAACCTCAGGGCTAACTTTTTTACCCTTACCCTTTGTGGCATAAACCCGAATATTTCCCCCATAGCGATCGCCTCTTTCTACATCCGTAACAGTAAAATCGTATTGATCAAATAATGCAATCAATGATTTTAATGAATAGGTTCGTAAATGCTCGTGATAAATAGTGTCAAACTGCCCGCCTTTAATTACATCTAGTAAATAGTGAGTCTCATTAACAAACACTCCGTCATCCTTTAATAAATAGTAAGCTCCCATAATAAACTCTCCCAGGGTTTGCATATGGGCAAAAGTGTTCGTCGTGATAATTAAAGAGGCGCTACCATATTTTTTCTTAATTTCTTTCGCTGTTTTAATATCAAAAAAAGCTTGAACAGTCTCTATTCCATTAGCAATTGCAATTTTTGCTATATTAGTTGGTTCTACCCCAAGTGTTTTAATTTCAATCTTTTGAAAACCTTTAAGCAAAGTACCATCATTTGAACCTATATCTATAACTAAGTCTTTTGGTTTTAAATCGTATTTTTTCACAAGAGAAGCAGCCATAATTTCCAGATAATCCGCAAGCTCTTTTGTAATTCCACTTCTATAGGGGTAAGTTGGGTGATAGACTTCGGAGCCTGAAACACAATAGTCTATCTGGACGCCTGTACAATTTTCACACCACACCATTCTTAATGGATAAGTTTTTTCCGGCTCGTTAAGCGTTTTATCTGTAAGCAAGCTATCACATAATGGTTGGTGTCCAAGATCCAAGATGACATGGAGTTTATTGGAATTACATATTTGACATGTACCGATATGTCCTGAGTTTATGAAATGGTGTTTGGGATAGCTTAGTTTCATAACCCTATTCCTTTATAGATTATTCCGGCATCTAAGAACAGTTGTTTATCATATATTCTTCTTGCGTCTATGACAATAGGTTGCTTCATATTCTTTTTGAAAAACTGTGGAGTGAGTTTAATATACTCATCCCACGAAGTAACCACAATTACAGCATCTGCATTTTTAAGAGCATCCTCAACTGTATCGGCTCTTTGTATATCATCTCTTCTTGCCATTGGGTCGTGGAAGATTACCTTTGCTCCTTCTGAAAGAAGCTCCTCAATGATAAGTAAAGCCGGGGATTCACGGGTATCATCGGTGTCTGGTTTAAAGGTAAGACCCAAAACAGCAACCTGTTTACCTTTTAAGTTTTTACCCAAGGCATTTTTTAGAAGTAAAATAACTCTATGTGGTTGGGTTCTATTAATATCTATGACATTCTTAAGAAGAGAAGCTTCTATTCCTTGATCTTCTGCAAAAGTTGCTAGTGCTTTTATATCTTTTGGAAAACAACTTCCTCCAAAACCGCATCCAGAAAGAATATAACTTAATACTCCCGGTTTAATTCGACTACCTTCATTCATAGGACTTAATCTTTTGTCTAAGTGCACACCTTTCCAGACGTCTAAAACATCAACCTTTCCTGTGCTTTCAGCGATTCTGGCAATTTCATTTGAAAAACTAATTAGTGTAGCAAATAATGAATTAGCTGCATATTTTGTTAATTCAGCAGTCCAAAGATTAGTAAAAATTTTCTCAGTTTTGAAGCCTGAATAGATTTTTGCAAACTCTCTTCCACTTTTATCATCAATTTGGCCAATAACAATTCTGTCTGGATTTAGCGCATCTTCAATTGCGGATCCCTCGCGTAAAAATTCCGGATTCATGCATAGTCCAAATTCTCCTATTTTTTTCTTAGAAAACTTTTCAATTATTAGTTTTACTACTTCTTCTGTAACTCCTGGTAAAACAGTAGATTTCACTGCTACAACTTGATATTTTTTAGAATTTGCTAAAGCCTTACCTATTTGTTCAGAGACTTTTTTTATAAAAGATAAATCGATTTTATTATCAACAGTTGGTGTCCCAACAGCAATAATTACTACATCAGAATCTAGCACAGCTTTTTCAAGGTTTTCTGTTGCAGAAAGATTACCAGACTTTAGGACTTTTTTTAAATACTTATCCATGCCGGTTTCATAAAAGGGTGATTGGCCTTTGTTGATCATTGAAACTTTATTTTTGTCATTATCAATACAAGAAACCTTATTTCCTACTGCTGCAAGAGATATTCCGGTCACAAGTCCTACATAACCGGTTCCTACAATTGTTATCTTCATTTGTTGTTCTCCTGGTACCAAAGAAGTGTATTAGTTAAACCCGCGTCTAGTAGAATTTGTGGATTATATTTTAAATCTTTTCTTGCTTTAGTAATTTGTGGACTTCTGCGATTCGGGCTGTCAGTTAAATAATTTTTATCAGAACTACTTTTTCTAATTATCTTCCCTGAGTACCCAAGGTGAGTAACGGCCAAATCCTTCATTTTTTCTGCTAAGCTAATCATAGAAATTTCTGGTTTCTCAACACCAATGTTGTAACTTTCACCATCTCTACCTCTTAGTAAGGTTTTTATATACCCAACGATTGCATCTGTTATATAACAAAATGTTCTGGTTGGAGTTCCCTCTGAGAGAAGAATAATATCCTGGTTATTTAAAATGTTATTTGCAAAGTCCGGAATGACTCTTCCGTCACCTAATTTTAAACCTGGTCCATAATTATTAAAAGGACGCACTATTTTTATGGGAAGGTTGTGAACCTTTGAATAGTTTACACAAAGCGTTTCCCCAAATCTTTTTGATTCGTCATAGCAAGCTCTTGGACCAGTACAAGAAACATTTCCCCTGTAGGACTCAGGTGTGGGAATATTCCCCTCAGTTGGATCCCCGTATATTTCACTAGATGAAAAAAATAACAATCCTTTAACTTGTCTTTTTGTTTTCTTTCTTGCAACCATGTAATCTAAAACATTATAGAGACCATGGACATTAGCATTAATAGTCTCAATTGGATGTTGGCGATAAAAAATTGGTGAGGCAATAGAGGCTGCATGAATAATATAGTCAAATACTTGATTTGAGGATGGCTTATACTTTGTTATATCATCTTTAAGAATTTTTACATCAGTTCTATTTTGTAACCATTGAGGAACTCCATGGGTAAAGGTGTCTAATGCGTAAACAATAATTTTTTTATTAGGATGAAGATCATTCCAAGCTAAAAAGGATTTAATAAAATAATATCCTAAGAAACCATTAGCTCCTGTAAAAAGGACTGTATTTCCACTTAAAATTTTCAATTCTTCTCTTGCTTTTTTATGAATATAATCAAGATCTTTTTTTTCTATTAGCGAACCTTTAGCGAGAGCCATTACTTCCAAACTTTCCATTTTGGATCCTCATTCCAAAGCTTATTAAGATCATCAACATCATTGTAAGTATCCATAGAATGCCAAAATCCACTGTGGATATTAACCGAGAGCTGTTTAACATCAATTAGTCTTTTAATAGCCTGATGTTCAAATTCTTCAGGACGGAGATAGGAAAAAAATTCTTTTTTAAAAATCATAAATCCACCATTTATCCACTCATTCAATACTGGTTTTTCCGAAAAATTTTGCACAATGTTATTTTTATCAATTGTTAAAAGACCATATTTACTTCGAGGATGAACACCGGTAACTGTTCCTATAAGTTCATGACTTTTATGAAGTTTAACTAATTCTTTTATATTTACATCGGAAACTCCATCTCCATAAGTAACCATAAAATTTTCATCTTCTTCGGGTATGAAATCTTTTATTCTGAGAATACGTTCCCCTGGTAATGTATTTAGTCCTGTGTCGACAAGGGTAACTTTAAAATCATCTTTATTGTCTTCATTGCTTTTGTGAAGTTTTATAGAGCCACTTTTAGTATTGAGAGTGAAATTATCAGTTAGGTATTTTTGGTTTAAAAAGTAATCTTTTATGTAATCACCCTTGTATCCTAGGGCTATAATAAATTCGTTATACCCAAAATGGGAGTACATTTTCATAATATGCCAGAGGATAGGTTTATTACCAATAAACACCATGGGTTTGGGTTTAAATTCTGTCTCTTCTTTGAGTCTATATCCAATACCGCCACAAAGTATTACAACTTTCATAATAGTAATATTATAGTCTTCCGAAGGAAGTATATTTTAATTTATCAATACTAAACTAAGTTTTACTAGTAGTCAATTGGGTTAAAAGGGGTTTAGTTTGGTCTTTAATTATCCCAACCCTGAGGGCATTTTTTGTACCAGCTGATTAACGATTTTATTGAATCCTCTAGAGTTTTTTGAGGTTTCCAATTTAATTTCTTTTTCGCTTTATCAATCGATGCAACTATTTTGCTATATTCTCCTACCCTCGGATTACTTATTTTGATGTTAAATTTAACTTCTGTAGCTTTTTGCACGGATTTTACAATTTCAAAAACTGAATTTCCGCTACCTGTTCCTAAGTTGATAACTTCACTTTTACCACCTGCAGTTAAATAATTAACGGCTTTTACATGAGCTTCACCCAAATCTTCTACATTAATGTAGTCTCGGATGGGAGTTTTATCAGGAGTATTAACCTTTGGACAAGTTAACAAAAAATTATCAATCCCTAAAGCAGCTCGAACAGCATTTTGTACAAGATGTACAGAAGGCTTTTTAGAATCACCCAGTAGCCCGTCGCTGCTTGCACCACAGACATTAAAATAACGTAGAATTACATAGTTTAAACCAAGCAATTCCCCATACCATTTAATCATTTCCTCTATCATTTTTTTAGATTGGCCATAGGGATTAGTAGGGTTGGTGGAGTGATTTTCGTCTACCGGTATTTGATGAGCCTCTCCATATACGGCACACGTAGAAGAAAAAACAATATTTTTTATATTTTGTTTCAACACCCAGCTTAATAAGTTTTGTGAGCCACAAACGTTATTTTGAAAATATTTTTGGGGATTTTTCATAGAATCATCTACTAAGCAAAAGGAGGCAAAATGAATAACTGCTACAATATTTTTTTCTCTTTCCGAAATCTGATTTAAATTATCAGCAATATCCATTTCATAGATATGAAGTCTATCTTTACCAAATTCTTCCTGCAAAATTTTAAGGGGTTGTTTAAAACCAGTAGAAAAATTATCTATAGCTATTACATCAAAATTTAATTGTAAAAATAAACGGGTAGTAATAGAACCAATATATCCTCCAGCCCCTGTAATGAGTATTTTCATAAAATTTCCGCCTTAATTACTTTCATTTTAAGAAAATGGAATTCTTAGAACCCCAATTAAGGAGTTGAAATGTTCTTTAATTCCCGCATTAGACTTTCCATATCTTCTATCTGTAAAACTAATTGGAACTTCGGCAATTTTATATCCCGCTTTTTTTAACTTATAAGCAATTTCTGAAAGGGCGATAAACCCCTTTTCTTTTAAAGGTAAGCCGCATAAAAATTCTAAAGACTTTCTGTTATACATACGGAATCCATTTGTGTAATCACTAAGATTTAATCCTAACCAGAATGTTAAAAATAAGTTTATAGTCTTACTCATAATAAGTCTTCTTAGTGGCCACTCTATTATTTTACTTTTAGACAAATATCTGGAACCAATTATTATATCAGCCTCGTTTTTCTTTTTGAGAAAAACAGAAATTTCTTCTGGGTTATGTGCTAAGTCAGCATCCATTTCAAAAAAGAAATCAATATTTTTATTTTTTAAGACTTGCTTAAAACCTGTAATCACTGCGCTGCCCCTTCCGTCCTTTTTTAGACGAGAAATTATACTTATTGTACCTTTATATTTTTGGAAGTATTTTTGAAGCGCTCTATTTTCTTTAGATGGGGAGTCATCAACAATAATTATTTTTGCCGATGGAAAAAGTGTTAGAATTTTGTTTACTAAAATAGTTATATTTTCTATTTCTTTATACGTTGGAATTATTATTGCTATCTTCATTTTTAAGAGCTAAATACATCAATAATTTCAGAAATTTCATTTTTTGTTAATTCGGGATTATTTCCAAAATATAGACCTTGTTCATGAATTAATGATGCATTCGATTTACTTCTTTGAGAAAAAACGCCTGTCATATATTTTTTATAAAACGGTTGTTGTGTTATATCTCCACCTACAATCGGTCTAATTTCAATCCTATCTTTGCATTTTTGTGCAAAATAATCCCTTATCTCTTTTGATTTACAAACTAAAGGAACTGCGAAGTTTGATAAAAATTCAATATGTTTATGCTCGATCGCATAATATTTATCTGAGTGTTTATATAATGAAGAACTAAATATAAGAAAGTTTTCATTCCTTTTTTTGATTATTTCATCAATATATTGCAATTGCGTATTGCCGATAAAACCATTTATTTCTGTAGACCTAAAGTTATATCCCAAATCATAGAATGTATATCGAGAATAAAATGTAGAGTTAACCCTGTGACTGTTTCTAATCAATGTTTGTTTTAAGGGACTTAAGTTTCTGTCCCAGCCATGTGCTCTTACCAGCTGCATCATCTCGGCAATTTCTTCATCATCAGTGCATACAGCGCCACCTTCTATAGTTGACATATGATGTCCAACGTAAAAAGAAAAAGTACTGGCTGTACCAAAATTTCCAAGTTTTCTTCCTTTATAAATAGTTCCTAAAGATTCACAATTATCCTCGAGAAGGATTATTTTCTCCTTATGGCAAATTTTTCTAATCTCATCAATATCATGACAAAACCCCAGAAGATTTGTAATAAATAATAATTTTATTGGAAATTTTTTTATGACCTCGCTAAATGTTTTACTAGATATATTAAGAGTTGTTAATTCTACATCTACGGGAATAGGTTTTAAGCCCAATTCAATCAGTGGCATTACATTTGTTGACCAAGTGAGGGCTGAAAATGCAACTAAATCATCCTTTTTTATTTTTCCAAGATTAAGAAGAGCTTGAATGATACCCAGATTTGCAGAACTTCCGCTATTTAGAAAGATGCAATATTTTCTTCCCTGCCATTTAGCAAAATTTTTTTCAAATCTTTCGCATTCTTCACCAAAACTCAATTTATCTGCGTGGGTGATAAAATCAATCAATCTTTTTTTTGTATCTTTTTCTTTATAAAATGTTGATCTGATCAATGGAATCATATTAGTATTCTATCATTTAAAAACTTTCCATATAAAAATAAAATTATCAAACCCTTTCCATATAATTTCTGTTTTACAATCACAAACAGTTTTTGGATCTGTTGCATATGATAGGGCTAAATAATCATAAGCTGTATTTTTTGAGGGTTCACTACCAGATATTTTTGCTTCCATGTGTGTATAAAAAGTATTATTATAGCCTGGTAAAGCATCTATAAAGAACAGATCTCGATCTTTTAACGCTAACTGCAAAGCTCTTTTAAGCCCTGACCATTTAGCTTTATCTTCAACGCCTATCGAGGATGTATCAATATAAACTTTAGACTTCTTAGGAATTATTGATTGATCAAGCTCCTTAAAAGTGCCTGGAAGATCTGAAACCTCATTAAGGTATTTATTATTTATCTGATATAACTTCTCACCATTTTCACTAGCTAGATCGTGGCTTGTTGAGAAAAGGGTAGAAAAATATTCAGACGAATTTAATTGATCTCTTCTGATCTTTGGGAGTTTAGAGTAGGAGGCAGAATCTAGTAGGATATGAGTTATTTTAAATTTCTTTAATGCAGTAGGATTAAGAGTGATAATAAGATCATAATATTCAGGGGAATTATCCATTGAAAAGTCCCTATATTTTCCTAAAGAAATAGGCATAAAGATGCCAATATTGGTGAAAGAAGAAGGTGAAATAGCGCTTAAAAAAAGAAGCCTAGTATTATAAGATAAGTTTTTATAGATCCATTCCTCTGTTGGATTAACAGTCATATGATCCACAACAATTAATTTATTATTTTTTTCTCCTCTATTTAGAAATATTGCTAAAGTAGGGAAAAAAGAGGGAATAGTTAACCACATTACTAGAACTAGAATAATAAATTGAAGCTTTTTATTTTTGACTAGATACTCTAGGGTCCAAATCAGGAAAAAAACTATATTGACTCCCAGAAAACTATAGCTAAATCCGAGAAGCCTGCTGGAAATATTAGCAAGAACAAATGTTGAATTATAAATTAGAGTTGCACAAATTGCAGGCAGTAAAAAACTTAAACAAATTAGTAATTTAGTTTTTTGTTTAAGCATCAGCAGTAATAGACAAATAATAAAATTTATAACATAAAAAAATATAAATCCCGGGTGAAACCAAATAAATGGTAGCCATTTTTCCTTTGTCGGAAGAAATAATTGTGAACTTTGTTGTTGCAGTTGATAAGTTTGTAAATCTGTATTTTCAAGATGGATAACATTATGATAATTATCATATAGGGCATTGTGCACAAAAACCTGTTTTTTATCAGGAAAGAATTGTAAAGTAGGATTCTCTGGTTTTTTTCCAAATAACGCTTCAGTGATAACTCCACCCTGAAAAGCAACCAGAGTTGTGAATACAGATATTAAAAAAAATATTGAAAAAATATTTTTTATTGAGAGTAGAGTTTTAAAAGGAAATTCCCTACTTAAAATTATCAAGTTACTTGCAATAAGACTAAAGGGGAGTAGTACCTCGTTTATAACAGATAAGGATGCTAAGCTAAGTGTTAGAATTATCCAAGCTTTGATCCGTTGATCTTTAGTGTATGTAAAACTTAGCCAAACAATCCAAATAAAAGAAACGACTCCTATAAGCTCGTGGTAAAAAAAGATTAAACCTGTTAAAGAAATAATTGATCCACCATATGTGCTAAAAGCCATATCAACAGTAGGTAGCTTAGAAACATAATCAAGTATTCCTGTGAAATTTTGAGGAAATTCTAAAGGAAACTTTGGGATTGCTATCATCCAATTTCCTAAGCTGATTAAGATTATAAGTGGAATTAACTGATAAATTATTAAAGATTTAAGTGTTAAATGCCTTTTAAGAATCCATATTAGGAAAATGGCAAGCATTAAAACTATTAAGTAAGCAGTAGATCTTTGGATTAAATCGAATGAACTATCAGTTAATACATGAAATGATCCTAAGAAAATAGAGGGACCATAATGATACGCAAGTTTAATATCTGGTTGCCAAGGTGCGAGAATTGGAAAGTTTCCCCTAGTATAGGATTTTGCAATAGTTGCATAAAGAGTTGGATCACCGGAAAGACCCATGTGTCCTATTATTTGAAACAAAAGTAATGCCCAAATAAAGATAGATAAAAATAGTAGTTTTCTTGTTTTAAGTTTTGGGATATCTATCTTAGTTAAAATTAATTTTTTAAGTCGCAATAGAGTTATGCCAAGCGAAAGAAAACTCAAATAAGTTATATATACGCTTAAAGGAGGACGGAAAATGTATGATAATAAATTGAGAGTTAATATAAACAAATTTATACTTCCAAAAAGGGACACTGGCACTATTACTTCTAGTCTTTTTTCTGAGGAAATTACACGAGTTAATTTAAAACCTACAAACCAAATAGGTAAAATAAGCAAAAGTAGAAGAAACATTTTAAAATTATAGGTATATTATAATGTATAGCAATTTATTATGTAAATTGGTTAAAGTAAAAATATGGATAAAAAAATATACGTCTTTGCTTTAGCTGCACACGGGGAAGGTATTTCTGGTGGTGATCGAATTTTTATTGAGTTTGCCAGGAATTGGTCAAGAGATTATCATGTTGAAATTTATGTTTGGGAAGAAGGGTATCAAATGTGCCAGAGGCAGGTATTGAATACTTTAGATATCAATTATCAGGTATCAAGTATGAAGCCATGGAAAACCCTGGGTTTTTTTATTAATTATTTAGCTAGAATAATAGAAGGGATAAAGATTGGGCTAAATTTAAAAATAGAAAACCCTAGTAACACCATTATTTATTCTGCTTCTGAATTTTGGATGGATTCTCTACCATCCTTTATTTTAAAAATAAGATACCCAAAGATAAGATGGGTAGCATCGTGGTATCAGACAGCTCCCCTACCGTGGGAAGGTTTTGCAGAAGGAGTAAGAGAACAAAAGTACTATCTGTCTACATTGATTTATTGGTTAGTACAGTTACCTATAAAACCTTTAATTAGCAGATTTGCTAATCTTGTTTTAGTAAATAATGAAGAGGAAAGGCAAGTTTTTCCCAGATTGAATGAGCAAAGGATAATGGTGGTTTTGGGTGCTATTGATGTTAAGGGAATTGAAAAATGGAAAATAAAATTGGGGAGGCAACCGAAACTTTATGATGCTGTTTTCCAGGGTCGTTTTCATCCGCAAAAAGGGGTAGTGGAATTAATAGATATATGGAGGTTGGTGGTGATGCAAAAGAAGGGTGTCAAACTCGTTATGATAGGGGATGGCCCATTAATGAAAGATGTAAAATTAAAAATTAAAAACTTAAAATTAGAAAATAATATAATTTTGAAAGGCTTTTTATTTGACGGAGAGGAGAAGTATAAAATTTTTTCCCAAAGTAAACTTGTAGTACACCCTGCTTTTTATGATTCTGGGGGTATGGCTTCTGCAGAAGCTATGGCTTTTGGTTTACCTTGTGTAGGTTTTAATCTAAAGTCATATAAATCCTACTATCCAAAAGGAATGGAAAAGGTCAAAGTAGGGGATTTAGATAGTTTTGCAGATAAGATACTGGAGTTACTTTCAAATGAAAAGCTTTATAAAAAGATCGGTAAAGAAGCAGTCCAGTTGATAAATTATAAATGGTCCTGGGAATACAGATCTCGCGAAATTTTAAATCAGGTGGTAGAATGGTCATCATTATGAAAAAGAAAACATTAACTGGTGTTTCCGCTGTTATTCCCAGTTTTAACGATAAAGCTAAAGTTTTTAAATTATTGAACTCGCTTAGAAAAAGTAATCACCCCCTTTTAGAAGTTATTGTTGTAGTAAATGGTCTTCAGGATACTTTAACAGAGGGTAAGAGAAAATATAAATGGGTAAAATGGATAGACGCCGGGGAGGGAAATATCGGTCAGACAGGTTGTTATAACTTAGGTATTGCTCATATCAAATCAGGCAGACATTTTCTTTATATAGATTCCGATGTAATTGTCGAAAAAGAAATGGTGCAAAATTTAGTTCACAGGCTTGAATCCAGCCCCGAAATTGGTATTGTTACCCCCATGATTCTTTATCTTTCTAATAAAAACTGGGTTAATCAGGCAGGTTCGTATGTAGATCTTTATACCGGGAAAGTAAAAGTGGGCTGGGGACCAAAAAAAGAGTTTCTGATTGCTCGCGAGGTTCAAAATTCCGGTACCGTCATGCTGATTAGTAATAAAGTCATAGAAAAAATTGGCGGCTTTGATGATTGGTTTTTATGTTATTTTGATCCTGACTTTTGTCTAAGAGCAAAAAAGGCCGGATTTAATACCTGGTATGAACCAACAGCCATATGTTATCACGATCAATCAAAAGATCCTGATGTTTGGCAACCCAGAGTTTTGAGTAGAGCTTATTTATT